>WPCI01151949.1_pt1 | contig 48012 bp, 43 predicted proteins | sample 5399871 | NCBI WGS metagenome assembly WPCI01 (sample SAMN12869469, study PRJNA574797) | sludge metagenome | isolation source: wastewater treatment of pH7 | place: China:Beijing | collected 2019-05-20 | reverse complement strand
GCCAACGCCAGTTCGGCCACCTCGCCCGCGGCCAGGTCACGCGGCTGGCGTCTCCGGCGCGCCGACCAGAACTCCCGGCGCTCCGCTGGCGGCTCGCCCTCGGCCCCGGTCCGGGCGGTTCTTCGCTGCAGCTCCTCCCTGAACTGGCGTCGGCGATGCAGTTGGCCCACCAGGCTCCAGGCCGTGAGCAGGAGGACTCCCCCGGCCATCCCCAGGAAGGCCAGGTCAATCACCAAGAGGATCCTCGCCGATCAGCGCGGCCAGCTGACCCTGGGCCGGTCCCGCCCGGTACTCCCCTGCCGACCACTGCCAGGCGGGGACGGTCCCCAACCCGTGTTCTTCCCGCAGCAGGCCCACCTCCAACACCCGACGCTGCCCATCCGACCCCCGACCCAGATGCACCACCGCTTGGAATGCCGTGGCTACCTGCGTGGTCAGCACCGATTTGCTCAGCCCAGCCAGCTGACCCAGGGCCACCATCCGCGATGGGACGGCCGCCAAACTGTTGGCGTGCAGGGTGGTAAACCCGCCGGAATGGCCCGTGTTGAGGGCGGGCAGTACCTCGCGCACTTCGGGTCCGCGGCACTCCCCGAGCACCAGGCGATCCGGTCGCATCCGCAGGGCCGCCCGAACCAACTCCACCAGCGTCACCTGCCCGACCCCTTCCACGTTTGCCTGACGCTCCTGCAGGTGGACGACGTGCGGGTGGGTGGGGAACAGTTCGGAGACCTCCTCAATGCAGATGATTCGCTCAGCCTCGTCGACTTCTTGTAGCAGAGCCGAAAGTAGCGTGGTCTTTCCGGCACCGGTGGCGCCGCTAATCAGCACCGAGACTCGGTTTTTGACCAGCCCCGCCAGGACCCGGCCCAACTCCGGGGTGCAGGTGTCCAGTTCCACCAGCTGAGTCAGGGAGTAACCACCCCGGCGCAGTACCCGCAATGAGATCAGCGGCCCCTCCCGACTGAGCGGAGGAAGAACCGCGTGCAGGCGGATGTTGTCCCCCAGAAAAGCATCCACCAGCGGGGAAGCGTCATCCAGTCGCTGCCCGGCCGCCGCCGCCATCTGCACGGCCAGCCGCCGGGTGTCGAACTCGCTGAGTCGTTCCAGTTCCACCCGCTGGCACCCGCTCCCCCTATCCACCCAGGCCTCGGTCCCGTTTATCAGCACGTCGGTGACGTCAGGCTCACTGAGCAGGTCAAAGAGCTCGCCGCTCATCCCCAGCTGACCGGCCCGCAAAGACCGCCAACTGAGAGCCCGATCCGCCGCTCCGGACGCAGTCTCGGCCCGCTGCACCACCGCCGACACCGGGGTGGTTCCGACCGCCACCTCCCGGCGCATCCAGCGCAATCCCCGTTCGGCAGGAACCTGTTTTGATCCGCCCACTAGCCCACCTCCGCCCAAATCCGGCGGAGTTGACGCTGCCCCCGGCGGGAGTGCGGCGGGAAGAGCCGCTGCACCGGCACCGACCACCGCTGGGCCACCAGCAGCAGTTCCTCTGACACTCGGCCCCGACACAGTAGCCCGCTGGGCAGCCAGGGCGCAGGTGAGGCCGCCAGCAGGTTGACCAGGCGGAGGGAGTCCTGTTCCCCACCGCGACCGAGCAAGATCAGACGTGTCCGCCGGTTCAAGGCGGTACTTTGCAGCAAAAACCGAGCCAATGCGGGCGTCCATCGACCCGCATCCACCACCGCATCGGTCCGGCAGATCCCCAGCAGCGCCGCCACCCGCGGGTCACCAACCGTAACCGGGTCATCGGGCAGAGACTGGACCCCCCGCCTGGAAGCAATCCGGCCGCTAAGGCCGTCCAAAGACCCAACCAGGGGCGGATCGTCCGGATCCACCAGTCCCCAGTGCCAATCCCCCGGGCGCACCTGCACGGATGGAGGTTGGCCCGAGGCGTCCAGCAGCAGCGCCTCCCCCAACTCCGCCAAGTTTCGGGCCGCAGTCGAGACCCCCACCCCACCCTGCCAGCCCGCCACCACCAGGGTCCGACGGGCGCTCCGCTCCCGGCCGGCAGCCTCCCTCGCCAGGAGGCGAGCCAGCTGGGGCCCATCGCGCGGCAACTGCAGGTCGGTGTCCTCCCCGGGCAAACCCACGCGCACCCACCGACCAGCGGCAGGCTTCGCTCCCGAAGCCACCAGCACCAACCCCGGATCCGGACCGGTCACCGCACTGGCCCGAACCGCACTGGCCCGAACCACCCGGACCCGAGCCAACTGGGCCACCTCCGCCACCAGTTGGGCCAGCTCATCCCCCGCCCCCAGCAGGGTGACCGGGGGCAGCACATCATTTTCTTCAGCCATGGGGCCAGTTCACCGGCTCGGTCCCGCCGGCGCCAGCCTCCACCAAGCCTTCTGTGGATAAGCCCCAGGTTTACGGGCTGTGGGCAGCGTCTAGGGGGCCAGCCGGCCCGCCTGCACCTCCCGAGCCACCTGCTGCCCCACCTCGCACCCGCGCACCACGGCATCGGCCACAAACTGGTCCCACTCGGCCGATTCGCCCGCCCGTATTTCCGCCAGCGCCAGCTGATAGCGCGCCCGCTGTTCCACCGCCAGGGCGGTCAGCACCGACACCGCGGTCGGCTCCACCCCCCGCTGAGCCAACACCAGCTTGGCCGTCAAGATCCCCATCAGCTCCGAGCCGACTTCGAAGGGTTCCAGTACCGTCAGGGCCGCCCACGCTCGTCCTGCCAGGGTGAGCGCCGGCTGGGTGTCACCCTCCAATCCGGCCAACAGCTGCCCCCACTGGGTGGGGTCGCGCGGAATGGTCAGCTGAGCCGGATCGGCCAACCCCACCTCGGCCAGGTAGCCGCCGTAATCCCGCTGCATTCCCGCCAGGCTCTGGCGTAGGCTCAGCCCCGACGACTTGGCCGGCCCACGCCCGGAACGCACGTTCAAAGGGGGCAGGCCCGACACGATGGTCCAGGTGGCCTTCCAGGCTCCAAGCGCCACCGCCAAATCCGGTCCCAGCCGACCGTCCTGGCGCCCGGTCACCACCACCGCCCGCAGCTGGGTGGGCGACACGCGGGCCCCGGCCAGGAGAGCCAACCCGCAGGCCTCCCGGATGGCCGACTCGGCCCGAGCCTCCTCCCACCGGCGGCGCAAACCCTCGGCGAAGCGCAACTGTGCACACGCCTCGTGGACATCGTCGACACTCATGTTGGCTCCCGGTATGGTTTCAGGGCGGTTACTCTTGTCCTATGAAGGATATGCCAGTTGACGCGTCCCCTTCCTCCCCGGCGGACGAGGCGGAGGCGACCCGGTCGGGGGAGCCCGCCGAGCGCCTCCTGGCGCTGCCCGTCACCTTCAACCCGTCGAACCAGCTCCGCCTGCGCGAGGCGGCCCTATCGTTCATCCTCACCCCGATCGCCTTCGTCATCATGCTGGTAGCGATCAACTCGCTGTTGACCTGGACGGCGGTGGGCCAGCCCCTGTCGTCTCCGGAGGGGTCGATGGGGTTGGCGCTCGCGGGCATGCTGCTGTTTCGGATCGGCTCCTCCGTCACCCACACTTCCGCCGGAATCATCACCTCGGCAGTGTGGGCGGCAGTTGGGTTGATCGTCTACGAGATTCTGGCTTCCGGGGTGGGACTCGGACTGCTTTTTGGCCTGGCCGAGCCGGTCCTGCCCGGCCGGGTCACCGGTGCCCTCACCCTGCTGGCTCCGCTGGCTTGGAGTGAGTTCCCGCTGCTGGTGCTAACCATTGTGGCCGGGGCCGTCCTGGCCACCCGGGTGGCCCGCCACCAGCGGCGCCAACTGGCTGAACTCGGCACCCTCGACCGCCCCACCGCCAGTTCCCGTCAGGGCGGTGGGCTGCTGGTGTTGAACCTGGCCGCCGCAGCGGTCGTCTGGATGTCCCTGCTGGAGCTAGCCCCCAAGGATGTTTCGCAGGTGGCCGTCTACGGATCGCAGGCGCTGGGAATGGTCCAACCCGAGCCGGGTTCGGTCCTGGCCGCCATGGTCGGGCTGGCGATGCTGACCGTCTCCAGCGGGTGGTCACTGTTTTCCAGCTCCATCGTCACGGTGGTAACCCTGATCATTCCATCAATGCTGATCTTCCCGGTCACCACCTCGCTCACCGGCGCGGTGGCCACCCCGGGAGCTCCCGTCGCCACCTCCCTGGCCCTGGCCGCTCCGCTGGTGGGTGCCCTCGGGATCGTCATCGTCTGCCTGACCTGGGCGCTGCACTGGGTGCAAACCTGTCGGACCACCGAGGTGACGGTCAGCGACTAGCCGCCCGAATTCCACCCAATCACCGATTGAACCCGCTAGGTTGGCTTTGAAACAGGAGGTGCCCATGTCCCAGGAAGACCGCGACAATCTGGCCGATTCGGAACACGAGGTCACAGGAGACGACTTCGTGAGTTTGGATGAAGCCGTTACCGACGACGCTGCCGCCGCTGAAGAAGCGGACCTGGTGGGCTCGGCGAGTCCTTTCGCCGCCGACCACAGCTCGCCCGAGCCGACCCCAATGACCGCCCCCACGCCGACTCCCCCGGCCCAGCCGACTTTTGACGAGTTTGCCGAGGAAACTTCGGTGTTGGACGCCGGTTTTGCGGCCCCGCACCGCGACGACGTCGAGCCGGAGCCAGAATCGCGCGATGTGCTCAGTGGCCGCGAGGCAACCCCGGTGGTGGCCGAAGACGGGGAGACTCTGATTGCCACCCCGCGGGACGACGACCCGACCAGTACCGGGGTGATGCGCCGCTCCCTGTTCGGCTCGCCCGCACCTGCCGAGGCCCCCACCCAGGCGATTGCGCCCAGCCCGATGACGGATGCCACGGCTCCCACTACTCCGGCCACTCCGGCCGCCCCGGCCACCGGCCACACCGCCACCGCCGAGAATCCGTTTGCTCGGATCTTTGACGAGGTGGACCAGCCCGGCCAGGTCAACTACGAGGGCCTCAGCCCGGAGGCGGCCCTCCTCGACGGGGCCACCATCTTGCCGGAGGTCCCCTCGCGCCAGCCCTCGCGTTGGCTCTCCGCGATTGCCTTCATCCTTCTAAGCCCCGTGGCCTGGTACCTGCTCAGTGACGCCGCCGGCCGCCTCGTCCTGGCCAACAACGCGCCCTGGCAGACTGGCCAGTTGAACCCAGCCGCCCTGGTGGAACTGCTGGGGGGACTGGCCGTGCTGGTACTGCTAGCCGTGGTGGCCGCCCAGTCCAGCCTGGGACTTTACCTGGCCGGGGCCGTGTTCACCGTCCTCGGAGCCCCATTCATTGTGGCCCCCACCTGGACGCAGGATCTCATCAACAGCGCACTGGTTGACCCGCTGACCCGCCTGGGTCCGTTTGGCGAAAACGCCCTGTTCTACCTGCAGTTCACCGGCGCCACCGGGATACTTTTCTCCGTTGGGGTGATAATGATAGTTAGCGGCTGGGTGGTGACTCGGGTCCGGCGGAAGGGTCGGGCTGAGGAGGCACTGCGCGGCGAGGTCGCGGCGATCAACCCGAACGGCCTCCAGGCCCGCTGGGCTCGCAAGGCCACTCAGCTGGAGGGCAAAAACTAGTTATCCCCAAGGAAAGGACCACCTGATTGGACGCGGCGGTATCGGTACGTGAGCCGGGAGAGTGGTCCCACCACAATGTGAGCGCGTCGGGGGTCGCCTTCCACGTTGCCACCGCGGGGACCGGGCCGCACACGGTGCTGCTCCTGCACGACTTTCCGCTGTTCTGGTGGTCTTGGCGCCATCAGCTTCCCGCCTTGGCCGCGGCCGGGTACCGGGCGGTGGCGCTGGACCTGCGCGGCTATGGTGGATCGGATTTCCAACCCGGCGAAGTCGACCTGACCCGACTGGCGATGGACGTGACCGGGGTGCTGAACGCGCTGGGCGCTCCCTCCTACACGCTGGTGGGTGCCGGGATGGGCGGGGCGGTGGCCTGGATGATGGCCCACCAGCACCCGCAGGGCCTGACCTCACTGGTGGCGGTTTCCTCGCCGCACCCGCGCAGCCTCTCTCCCCGCGGGATTCACCGCGCCACCTTCACCGGCAAACGCGGTCGCTACTGGCGCCTGCCCCGGCGTGGACCCAAGCAACTGCAGGACGGCACCCTGGTCAGTCAGCTTCTCTCCGACTGGTCCCACCCGGACCATCGCGAGCAGATGGCTCAGCTGGCCCCCAGTTACAGCGCGCCCATGAAGCGGCATTTCGCCGCCGAGTCGGCCTGGGAGACCCTGTGCGCCACCCGGAAGGTGCACCTGGATGAGCGCCGGGTCCTGGCCCGCCCGATCACGGTGCCGGTTTGGACCGTTCGGGGCCAGGCCGATCCGCTGGTGCAGGCCCGCTCGGTCGCGGACGATCCGCGGTATGTGGCCGCCCGGATCCGCCGCCACGAAGTGGAAGGGGCCGGCCGCTACCTGACCGAGGAGGCGCCCGGCGAGCTGACCCAGATTCTGCTCTCGCACCTGGACGAGGTGGCCCCGCGCTAGTTGGAAGCACCGCCTCGTCCGGTCCTGGGCCTCGGGCTCAGATCAGCTGAGGGCAAATGTCCACCAGCGGACAGTTCTCGCAGTCTGGCCCGCGCGAATGGCACACTTCCCGTCCGAGCAGGATCAGCTGGTGGCAAAGTTTGGTCCAGGGCGCGTCGGGCAGGAGCGCCCGCAGGTCTGCCTCCACCTTGAGGGGGTTCTGCTGGGCCGTCCATCCCAGCCGCCGACTCACCCGCCCCACATGCGTGTCCACCGTAATCTCCTCGGCCCCAAACCAGTTGCCGAGCACCACGTTGGCTGTTTTTCGACCCACCCCGGGCAGACTCACCAGGGCGGAGCGCTCGCCGGGCACCTCGCCCCCAAAGTCGGCCAGCAGCGTGGCGGCCAACCCGAGAATCTGGTCGGCCCGGCGGCGAAACATCCCGAGCGGGCGCAAAATCGCCTCCAACTCGGCCCGGTCCGCCCCCGCCAGCGCCGCCGCATTCGGGTAGCGAGCGAAAAGCGCGGGACTGATCTGGTTGACCCTGACATCGGTGGTTTGTGCCGAGAGCACGGTCGCCACCAGCAGCTCGTAAGCGTTGGAAAAATGCAGCGCACACATCGCATCCGGGTAGGTGGCCTCGAGGCGGTGGACAACTTCAGGTGCGGGAGCGGGCCGAGGTGCCGGTGAGCTGGTCATCCTCCGATGATAGCCACGGGGACATTCCGCGAAGAATCTGGCGCACACGCTAGGGAAAAGTGGGCCAACTCAGTTAGACTCATTGAGGATAAGGGTTTCTGCTCACATTCGAGCAGGTTGCCTCGGATCGATACACCAAGCAGAAATGGAGTTGGAGCAGATGAGCATTGACGACCAGTTCATTAGCCGTGTTCCGCTGTTCGCCGGGCTGAACGAAGAGCAGTACCAGGCGCTAGCGGCGCGAACCGGCACGGTCTCCCTGCGCCGGGGGGAAGTGCTGTTCGAAGAGGGCGAGCGGGGCGACCGTCTTTTCATCGTCACTGAAGGCAAGGTCAAACTGGGCCACACCTCCGAAGATGGACGCGAGTCGCTGCTGGCCATTTTGGGCCCGGGCGAGATGATTGGCGAGCTGACCCTGTTCGATCCGGGACCGCGCTCCACCACTGCCACCGCCGTTTCCCCCGTCTCGATGCTGGTGCTGGAGCACCGCGACCTGATGGAGATCCTGGACGTCAACCCGGAACTGGCCAAGCACATGCTCCGCGCCCTGGCCCAGCGTCTGCGCCGCACGAACGAGTCGCTGTCGGACCTGGTCTTCTCCGACGTGCCCGGCCGCGTGGCCAAGGCGCTGTTGGACCTCTCCGACCGCTTCGGCACCGTCACCGACAACGGCGTGCACGTGCCGCACGACCTGACCCAGGAGGAACTGGCTCAGCTGGTCGGGGCCTCGCGCGAAACGGTCAACAAGTCGCTGGCTGACTTCGTCTCCCGCGGATGGATCCGCCTGGAGGGCCGCGCCGTCACCCTGCTGGACGTCGATCGCCTGTCGCGCCGCGCCCGGTAGACTCAGACTGGAAGACCGCCAGCCCATCGTAGTGGGGGCTGGCGGTCTTTCTTTGTCTGTCGGGGGCTACTGCGCCTTCGGGCGCTTCATGTAGGCCACCACATTTTCCGACCCGGCGGGACCGGGAACTACCTGGACTAGCTCCCACCCGTCCTCACCCCACTGGTCAAGAATCGCCTTCGTGGCGTGGACGAGCAGAGGCACCGTTGCGTATTCCCATTTGTTCATGGCGTCAGTTTAGCCAGATTCCCGCTAGGCGCAATCACGCATCCGCGCAAAGACCCGGGGGATCCGGTTCTGCCGCAGCTCCTCGGCGAGGCCGTCGTCGGAGTGGAGCAGCCAGCTGTACCAGTCCTCCACGTCATGGTAGTGACGCAGGATGGCCCGGCGTTCCCGCTCGGTCAGCCCGCCCCACACTCCAAAATTGGCTTCCGTCTGCAGTGCGTCAGCCAGACACTCGATGCGCACAGGACAAGCTAAGCAGCGTTGGCGAACCTGCCGCTGCGCCGCACCCTGGACAAATAGAGCGTCGGGCTCACCGCCGGCACACACCGCTCGGTCAACCCACCTACGGTCGATAAGACTAGTCGCTTGAGTCATCTTCCCTCCCGTGCTACCTAGTTCCCGTGTCCAGCCCCACGACAATGTGAGAAATCGCCTTCGATTTGGACTATCTGTCTACCACGTTATCAGGTCTTCTAGCTAGGCTAGAAACCATGGTGGAGAATTCCGAGCAGCCCAGAGCAAAACGAGCCGCCCGCAGCATGACGATTATCCAGTTTTCAGAAGGGATTATCGCCTTCCTGGTCCTGGCCGCGCTGATTGGCGTGCTAGCCGCCGGGTTCCTGCTCCCGGTGGTGGGGGCGGCCGGCGCCGCGGTCAAAGCGGGCCCCGCCTCCTTCGACGAGATTCCGTCCGATTTGGAGCTGGTCACCCCGGCGGAAGAATCGCGGATGCTGGATGCGGACGGCAATGAGATCACCCGTTTCTACTCCCAGCGCCGAATCATTGTGGCTTCAGATCAGATTGCCCAGGTAATGAAGGATGCCATCGTTTCGGTGGAGGACCGCCGATTCTACGAGCATCACGGGGTTGACCCCGACGGGCTGGCCCGAGCCGCGATCAACAACCTGGGCGGAAACGCCACCCAGGGCGCCTCGACCATTACCCAGCAGTACGTCAAGAACATGCTGGTTGAACGAGGGATCCAAGCTGGCGACCAGGACCTGATTGATGAGGCCCAGGAGCAGACCACTGAACGCAAGCTCCGCGAAGTGCGCTACGCGATGGGGCTGGAAGCGCGGATGACCAAAGATGAGATTCTGACCGGATACCTCAACATCGCCCCGTTTGGCCCGACGGTTTACGGGGTCGAGGCGGCCGCCCGCCAGTACTTCTCCCAGTCTGCTTCCGACCTGAGTTTGGCTCAGGCTGCCCTCCTGGCCGGCATCACCAACTCGCCCGTGGAGTACAACCCGCTGGTTAACCCCGAAAAGGCTCAGGAGCGCCGTGATGTCGTCCTTCGAAGCATGCTGGACGAGGACAAGATCACCCGGGACGAGTACAACGAGGCGAAGGCCATGAACGTGGTCGACTACCTGAAGCCCGACAACCGGACCGAAGGCTGCATCGGGGCTACCGGCTCCATGGGCTACTTCTGCACCTACGCTCTGGAGGAACTGCTGTCCGACCCCGCCTACGGGGAGACTCGCGCTGAACGGCTGCACCTGCTGGAGACCGGCGGCCTGGTCATCCGGACCACGATTAAACCGAAGCTCCAGGCCGATGCCTGGAACACCGTGACCGGGACCGTGCCGGTGATGGACGAGTCGGGCGTCAACACGGCCATCGTGTCGGTGGTGCCACAAACCGGGCAGATTGTGGCGATGGCCCAGAACACGAACTTTGGCCCCCCGACCGAGGCCGAACCGCGCAACAGCGAAGTCAACTTCAACGTCTACCAGAATCGAGGGGGCGGGACCGGCTTCCAACCCGGCTCCACCATGAAGGTGTTTACCTTGGCCCAGTGGTTCAAGGAAGGCAAGGGCGCCTACGACAGCGTCGGGTCCAACAACCGTGACTATCCGGCCGGCTCGCTCAAATGCCCCTCCAACCCGGACTTCTACACCGGAGACTTCCGGTTCGACGACCTGGCCGGCAAGGACGGGCCCCACTCGGTGCTGGACACGATGAAACTGTCGATCAACCAGGGGATCGCCTCCATGGCTTCGCAGGTTGATTACTGCCAGATCTTCCAGCGGGCCGCCGAAGCCGGCGTGGTCGACGTCGATGGCAACGCGCTCAGCCCCAACAACCCTTCGCAGATGATTGGCGGCGACACCGGCGTTTCACCGCTGGCCATGGCCACCGCCTACGCCACGATCGCCAACAACGGGATCCGGTGCCAGCCCACCGCCCTGACCGAGGTGTCGGACCGAGACGGGAACCCGATCAAGACCTACACCCCCAACTGCACCCAGGCCTGGGACACCAAGGTGGCAAACCAGGTGGCCACGGTCCTAAAGCAGGTGGCCAACTCGTACGACGTCTACCTGAGCCGGCAGTTCGGCGCCAAGACCGGAACCACCGACGACAACGCCAACACCTGGATGGTTGGCTTTGTCCCCCAGTTGGCCACGGCCGCCTGGGTTGGCACCGCCCAGAACTCTTCCCGCCCAATTCAGAACATGTGGATCAACGGGCAGTACTACGACTCGATCTACGGTGGCACCTTCGTGGGTCCCATGTGGACGACCTATATGGAGGAGGCCATCACCGGTACCGAGGTGATCAACATCCCGGACGTCTGGATCGGAAACAAGCCACTACCGCCGCCCGTGCCGAAGAAGGAAGAGGAAAAGAAGGAATCCGACCAGACCCCGACCAACCAGGGCAACCAGGGTAACAACCAGAACAACCCGGGCCAGGGTAACGAGGGAGAGCAGGACGATGATTAGGCGAGTTCCCGACTTGGGAGCGACCTTTCAGGGGAGCCTGGTTGAAACTGGGAGCCAGCCCTCCATCGTGCCGCCGAGGGTGGTGGGGGCCATGCGCCGCCTCGCCCTGACCGGGGCCATTGCCACCGGGTTGAGTCTGGGGACGCTTGCTTACGCTCACTGGGAGAGTCGCCAACCGGTATTGCGCCGGTATCAGATTCCGGTGGCCCCGCGTGAGGGCTTCACCGGACTGCGGATCCTCCACGTTTCAGACCTGCACATGTTTCCCGGGCAGGAGTTCATCACCCGGTTCCTGCGCCAAGTCAGCGAACGCGAAGAGATCGACCTGGTCATCTCTACCGGGGACAACCTGGGAGATGCGGACTCGCTGGACCAGCTGCTGGCCGCCTACGAACCCCTGCTGGCCTATCCGGGGGCATTCGTGCTGGGCTCCAACGACTACTACTCGCCACAAACGAAGAGCTGGATCAGTTACCTGAAACCCAACCGGTCCGCCACCGCAACCAAGCGTCATCGACGGACGGTCCCGGACCTGCCGTGGATGGAACTGGTGGAGCACCTGGGGGCGGCCGGCTGGAAAGACCTGTCCAACCGGTCAGATTCGATCCTGGTGCAGGATCAGGCACTGACCGTGGCGCTGATGGGGGTGGACGATCCGCACATTCGGCGCGACCGGATGCCGACCCCGCCCGCGTCCTGGCTGGAGCCCGGTGCCGTGCGGCTGGGCCTCACCCACGCCCCCTACCTGCGGGTGGTGAACGAGATGGTGCGCGAGCAGGCCGACCTGGTCCTGGCCGGGCACACCCACGGCGGTCAGGTGCGGGTGCCGGGGCTGGGTGCCGTGATCACCAACTCTGATCTTCCCCGCCAGTACGCCTCTGGGATGCACGTCTGGGGGGACCAACCTGCTGGGACCGGGCCGTCCTGGCTGCACGTATCGGCTGGGCTGGGAACCTCCCCCTTTGCTCCAATTCGGTTCGCCTGCCCGCCGGAGGCCTCTCTGATCGAGCTGGTGCCGGCTGACTGAGGCCGGGCTTGGGCCGGGTTGAGCTGGGCTTGGGCGCGGGCTTCTGTGGATAGCAACACAAAGTGCAGATAACCGGCAGGAAGTTTGGTCGCATCTGACTGGCCCGGCTATACTGATTCACGCACACGGGGTGTGGCGCAGCTTGGTAGCGCGCTTCGTTCGGGACGAAGAGGTCGCAGGTTCAAATCCTGTCACCCCGACTCGTGGATGACCGCGAATTCTTGCCACGGCAAGGGTTCGCGGTTTTCTTTTACCCCGGGGCATCGCGTGCGGAAGGCTGGGCCTGGCCATCGGTTTTGTCGGGACCGGCTGTTAGGATGTGGGTGCCTGATCGATCTGGCGCCGGGGCCGGACCGCTCAGCCAAACCTGGCAGTCAATCACCATTGCACCGAAAAGAGCAAGCCATGACCTCTGGATACGTCGTCATTGATACCGAGACCACCGGTCTGTTTCCCAAGAGTCACCGTGTGATCGAAGTTGCCGCAGTAGCCCTGCGACCGGATGGCAGCGTAGAAGGTGAATGGTCAACCCTGTTGAATCCCGAGCGGGACCTGGGCCCGGTTGGGGTGCACCAGATCCGAGCTCGGGACCTGCTGTCCGCCCCGCGGTTTGTCGACATCGCCGGGGATTTGGCCGAGCTGCTGGGTGGGCGGGTGATCGTCGGCCACAATGTCAGTTTTGACGTCCGGTTCATCCAAGCCGAATATCACCGCGCCGGACACACCTCCGCTAGCATCCCAGCCAAAGCTTGTTTGGACACGATGATGTTGGCAGGCGAGGTCCTCCCGCTGGCAAATCGGAAGTTGGAGACCTGTTGCGCGCGGGCGGGCATCGCCAACCGGAGTGCCCACTCGGCCCTGTCCGACGCCCAAGCAACGGCCGAACTCCTACGCTACTTAGCGCCGGCGTACGGCGGATTTGGCACACTGTCTCAAAGGATCAACGCCCCAAGGTGCCTGGCCTCTGTTCAGCTGCCCAGTCTTCCCCGCCAGCGTACGCGGACGGTTCATCGCGGTGAGCCGGTTTCGCAAGATGTCCCTTTCTGGAGCCGGATTGCGGCCACCCTGCCAGCCGCCACCGGTCCGGAAGCTGAAACCGAGTACCTGGCGCTACTGGACCGTGCCCTCCTAGACCGGGTCCTGTCCGTCCGGGAGGCCAACGAGCTGGTTAGCCTCGCAGCGGAGCTAGGGATCGATCAGCAAACGGCCTACCGCCTGAACTCGGATTACCTTTCCGCGCTGGCCCGGGCAGCCCTAGCTGACTCCTTGGTGACCCAAGATGAGCTTAAGGACCTGGTAGCAGTCGCACAGCTCCTCGGCCTAGGAGAGGCGGCCGTCCAGTCCACCCTGGACGCCCAGTGGGCGGCGATGCAAAACGGGCCTAGGGCCGAGCCGGCGGTTCAGGCAGCCGTCAAGGCGAAGGCATTTGCGCTCACCAAAGGAGACCTGGTCGTCTTTACGGGAGAAACGGTGCGTCCTCGGCCTAAACTAGAGTCCCTAGCCGCCACGGCCGGGCTGGTTCCGTACCCGCGAGTAACGAAGAAGGTGAAGCTGGTGGTGGCTGCTGACCCTGATAGCCTCTCGGGGAAGGCACGGAAAGCAGCGGACTACCACATTCCAATTGTCACCGAGGACGCCTTCCTCAGATTGCTTCCCGGGGTGCGCTAACACAGCTGCCCCGCCCGCTAGACGCCAAAAGGTCGGGCCCACCGCGAGGGTAGGCCCGACCGATGCTTCGACCCGGAAGTTATCCCTTGACGGAACCGGCCATGAGGCCGCCAACAAAGTACTTGCCGAGCAGGATGTACACGATCAGGGTTGGTGCCGAGGCAATCAGCGCCCCCGACATTGATGCCCCGTAGTCGGCCATGATCGACCCGTGGGCCAGGTTGTTCAGTGACAGCGTCACCGGCCCGGTCTCGGTGTTGGTCAGGAACAGCGCGAAGAGGAAGTCGTTCCACGCGGAGGTGAACTGCCAAATCAGCACCACGACGAAGCTGGGAATCGAAATGGGCAGGACCACCGAGAAGTAGGTTCGGAGCATGCCCGCCCCATCGACGCGGGACGCCTCGATCAACTCGTGCGGAATCGATTCGTAATAGTTCCTGAAGATCAACGTAGTGATCGGAATGCCGTACACCACGTGGGCCAGGATCAGGGTGGGAATCCCCTGAGGTAGACCGAGGGTCAGCACCATCTTCATTAGCGGAATCATCACGGCCTGATAGGGGATGAACATCCCAAACAGGATCAGCGTGAACACGACGTTCGCCCCGGGGAACCGCCACCGAGAGAGCACGAACCCGTTCATTGATCCGAGCATCGCTGAAATCAGCGATGACGGGATGACCAGCATGAAGGTTCGTCCTAGTGGAGCCGCCAAGGCGTCCCACGCCCGAGCCCAGTTCTGGGTTTCCCAGACTTCCGGCAGGAACCAGGTTCGAGACGGATCCGCCTCTCCCGACCCCTTGAACGAGGTGACAATCAGGACGTAGACGGGAATCAGGACGATCGCCATGGAGACGATCAGCAGCAGGTAGCGAATCGCGGTCGCACGCGGAGTAGTCCCGGAACGATCGAGCTTCTGTTTATTCTGCTTGTTTCCCTCACCAATGGGAGCGTTGGGGAAGACTTCAGTTGTCGCCACAGTCGTCATCTCATCGCCTCTGCTTCGCATCGTGGATCAGGTACGGCACAACCAGCACCGCCACGATCACCAGGAGGATGGTTCCGACGGCCGCAGCGTTGGAGTAGTCACCGGAGGTCATGAAGTTGTACATGTCGATAGCCGGAACTTTGGTTGAGTAGGTGCGCTGGTCGGTAACCGCCATGATCAGGTCGAACGACTTCATCGCCATATGCCCAATGATGATGACGGCGGACAGTGCCACCGCCGAGAGCTGCGGGAAGATGATGTGCCGGTACAGTTGCCATTCGCTCGCGCCGTCGACCCGACCCGCTTCCCTCAGTTCGTCCGGGATTCCGCGGAACCCCGCCAGGAACAGCGCCATCACGTAACCGGAAAGCTGCCAAATGGCGGGAATTGCCACGGCCACTACCCCGAAAGTGAGGTTGCTGGTCCACGAGTTTTGCAGGAAGTCCAGGCCCAACATCTGGAAGAGGCGGTTGAGGCCCTTCGCGTCGTCGCCGACCCCCGAGTTCAGGAGCCACTTCCAGACCACGCCGGAGGCAATGAATGAAACTGCCATCGGGAACAGGAAGATTGCGCGGAAGAAGCCCTCTCCTTTGATCGGTCGTTCCAGGATCCAAGCCCAAATGAAGCCCAGGACCAGGGTGCCAACCAGGAAGGTGACGGTGAAGAGCAGCAAGTTCAGCAGCGAGTGCTGGAAGTCCGCATTGCCAAATAGATAGGCGTAGTTTTCAAATCCAACGAAGGTGGTCTCTCGAACTCCGTTGTATTGAGCCACCGTGTGCGCATCGCGCAGGGAGGTAACAGTGTTGGCTGCAATCAGACCGTAGACAAAAACCCCCACCAGGATCACCGAGGGTGAGATCAGCAGGAGGGGAGGTCCGATCTTGCGCCACGAGGTTCGGCGAATTCGCCGTGCTTTGGTCGCCATGTGTGGTCCTTCCAAGGTGTGGGTGGCGAGGCTAATGAAGCTTCGCCACCCACACCGGGTTGTGAGTTGAAAGGATGGGGTTGAGCCGCTACTTGCTCATCGGCGCCGCAGCCTGAGCCAGCTCCTGCTGGAGGCCAGCCACGTCGGAGGCACCCTGGACGAACTTGGCTACCGCATCGTTCATCTTGTCAGAGACAGCCACCGGTGCCGCCGCCCCGTGGGCGATGGACGAGACGATCGTGTCCTCTGCGAAGGACTTCATCGCGTCCTGCTGGTACTCGCCGAACTGTGCCAGTTCGTCCTCGCTCAGATCCGAACGAGCCGGGATCGACCCCTTGATGGTGTTGAAGGCAATCTGACCTTCCTTGCTGGAAATGGTCTGCAGCCAAGCCTTGGCCCCATCCACATTCTTCGCTCCAACCGGCAGGGTGAAGGAGTCAGCCAGGAAGTCGAAGATGCCATCGGAGCCCGGAACCGGGAACGCAACATAGTCTTCCTTGTACTTCTTGCCCGCGGTATCGAAAGCGGCTACCGCCCAGTCACCCATCACGTTGTAGGCAGCATTTCCTTCGATGATGGGGGTCATGGCCGGCTCCCAGTCTTCATTCAAGAAGGACTTGTCGGTCAGCTGAATGATCTTGTCAAAGTGTTCCAATGCCTTGGTCACTTCCGGTCCATCCCACGCGGTCTCCCCGTTGAACAGGCCGTTGTAGGCGTCAGCCCCCAGGTCCGAGATCAAGATGGACTCCAGCAGTTCTAGCTGAGTCCAGGCCATCCCGACGGTAATCGGGGTCTTGCCCGCAGCCTGAACCTTTTCCATGTCGGCGATCCACGCATCAATGTCGGCAGGAACTTCGCTGGGATCAATCCCAGCTTCCTCCAGCACTGCCGTGTTGGCCCACACCACGTTGGCGCGGTGAATGTTCGACGGCACCGAGTAGATCTTGCCATCGACCGTCAGGCGATCGATCAAGGTCTTGGGGAAGGCGTTGGTCAAATCAAACTCGTCATACAGCGCCGAGACATCCTCAATCTGCATGGCGTCGATGTAGTCGGTCAGCTCAGCCCCGGCGTGAGCCTGGAAGGTGTCCGGCGGGTTCTTGGCTGCCAGGTCCGCTGCCAACTTTTGCTTGGCCTGCGATCCACCGCCACCAGCCACGGCAGCGTTCTTAAAGGTGAACTCGGGATGCTGGGTGTTGAACACCTCGACCAGGGCCTCCAGGCCCTTCTTTTCCGAGCCGGCCTCCCACCAGGTGACTACTGAGACCTCGCCACCAGCGGCTGATTCTTCGCCGCTCTGGTCGCCGCTGGGCTGATCGGAGGAACCTCCACCGCCGCCACTGCTGCACGCGCCGAGGATCAAGCTCAGAGCCATGAGTCCTGCTACTGCTCCAGTCCGTTTCATTAGTACTCCTCACAAAACTGCTTTGTTCTGCTTAGCCGCCTAAGGACGGCACGCCCGACGGCCGGGCACAGCCCCATGCTAGCGCGCGATTTTCGATCAGTACACAGTCGAAGACGAAAAAACTGTTTATGTTACGTTCTCGCAACCTTAACGAAAGAAATGAGGAAAACAATGCCGCTCCACACCGTCGCTCCGAGCCTCATTGTTTCTCGCTCAGCACCTCAACTTCTGCAGGATTTCGCCCATCCTGCCGCCGATATTCGCAGGTGGACGCGTGTTTCTCACGGCTTTCTGCGCAAGGCCTGGCGGCTAGAAACCGTTTCTCACCGAAGCCTAGTCCAGAACCGGTCGTATTTTCGCAACAACGGATTGCGCCGATTGACTCAATGATAAACAAATACCCATTGTTGCCAAACCTTAATGATAGGACCGGTCCTGCCGGCTCGCAACCAATGCCGGCACTCGAGGCCAGTTTCCCGGCAGAGATCGCGTTTTCTACGATGCAACTTTCGACTGGATTAGGATGGGGGCAGCGACCTTTGCTCCATCTGCGGCGGGAGCCAACTCGAAGAAGCGGAGGCAAAATGAGCTCGACACGCGAGTATTTGGATTTTGTCCTGGACCTGCTGGCTGAGGTCCCCGACCTCCAGTTCCGGAAGATGATGGGCGAGTACGTGCTCTACTCCAAAGGAAAAGTCTTCGGCGGGGTTTACGACGACCGGTTCCTGCTCAAGCAGACCGCGGCAAGCTCCGCCGGACTGCCTGATGCCACCTTGACTGAACCCTATCCGGGTGGCACGCCGATGCTATTGGTCGAAACCGAGGACCGCAGCCTGCTCTGGGAACTCGTTCAAGACATGCTGCCGGACATCTCCCTACCTAAACGCCGAAAGAAACTTGCCTCCAGCTAGCCTGGCTGATGGGGCAGCAAACACCCCGATGGTGCCGGGGCCGCCTCCCTAAACCTCTGGAAACGACCCAAGCCCATCGGGGTGTCGGTGTGGTTAGCCCTTGGTGGCTCCCCCAGCCAGGCCCGCCACAATGTGACGCTGCATGAAGATAAACAGCAGCAACACCGGAGCGGCAATGATGACAGCTGTGGCCATCAGATCATTCCAGGCGGTGCCGTACTGCCCCATGATCCGGTTCAGTGCCACGGTCAGCGGCTGGATTGTCTGCTCGGTAGTCAGCGTCAGGGCGAAGGTAAACTCACCCCAGGCCATCAGGAAAGCAAACGAACCGATCATGACGATGCCGGGTCGAATGGTGGGCAGGACGATCCTGGCAATGGTCCCAATAGTTCCTAGACCGTCCAGTCGCGCTGCCTCTTCCACTTCATAGGGGAACAGTTTGAAGTAGGGACGAAGCAGGATCACCGCAAACGGCAAAGTTGCCGAGATATCAGCCAAGATGATTGACACGTATGAGTTGATCAAACCCAGGTGTCGGAACATAACAAACAGCGGAACCGAGATGGTGATGGCTGGCAGCAGTTGAACCACGGTCAGCATGATCATCATTGAAGTCGTTACCCGTCCGCGCAGGCGTGCCACCGCGTAGGAGGCTGGAATAGCGATCAGCAGCGTCAGGATCAAGACTGAGGTTGCAATGATTAGGCTGTTCAGGAATGCCTGCGGGATTCCATAGGTGGGGGAAAAGACCGTCTGGTAGGCCTTTACCTGCGGGTCGTGTGGATAAAGCTGCGGCGGAGCCGCGAACATGTCCCGACTCGACTTCAGGGAGGTGTTCACCATCCAGTAGACGGGGAACAGATAGATCGCCGCGATCAGCCAGGCAATGGCAGGTTTACCCCACCTCTGCCAGCCATGGCGATTAGCATTTGCCGCCGGGCTGAGTTCGGCCGGTGTCTCCAGTGCAGTTGCCATCACCGTTCCTCCTCGTTCAGACTCTTGACATAGAAGTACGACAGCGTGATTGGCAGAATCAGCGTCAGGACAGAGGCTGCTGATCCCTGACCAAACTCGAAGAAACTGAAGGTCCTCAGGTAGGTGTAGATCGGCAGAGTTGTGGTGGCATCGACCGGACCGCCTTTGGTCATCACGTAGATCAAGTCAAATACCTTGTAGGTGTTGATCACGCCTAGCAGCACCACAGAGACGGTGACCGGACGCATCAGCGGGAAGGTGATCGACCAGAACTGACGCCAGGGTGAGGCGCCGTCTACCGAAGCTGCCTCATACAGAGTGTCATCGATCAGGTGCAGTCCAGACAAAAGCAGCAGCATATTGAAGGGAATCCCCACCCAAAGGTTGGCCACAATCACCGCAATCATGGCGGTTGCGCCCTGCGACAGCCACCGGATGGGCTCGTCAATCAGTCCCATGGACTGCATCAGGTAGTTGAGGACTCCGTAGTCAGCATCAAACATCCACCGGAACGCGGTGGCGGTGACTACGGGAGGTAGGATCCATCCAACCAAGAGCAGCGCCCGAATCGGCCCGTTGCCCATAAATGGCCGGCGGAAAAACAGGGCCAGTGCGAACCCAATGATGTACTGGAACACTAGGCACGAGACCGTGAAGATCAGCGACAGCAGTGCCGAATGCCAAAATGCAGGGTCTTGGAGGATTACCCGGTAATTCTCCACTCCGTTCAGATGCAGGTTCCCGGAGACTAGATTGGCTCCACTGGCGTCAGCGACACTCAGATAGAGGTTGTACAGCAGAGGGAAGGCCAAGAAGATGGCGATGTAGATGAGCGCGGGGGCCGCCAGGGCCAGCCCCAGGCGCCGCGTCTTGGAGGACGCATTGGCTGCCTGAGGCTGACGCTGTCGGCGTTTTTTGGCCACGGTTTCCATGGGAGTTAGGGAAGCAGCGGCTCAATCACTTTGGCGGCATCCGCAGCGGCAGTCTGCGGGTCTTGCGCCCCGGTCAGCACCTTCTGCAGTGATTCCTGCACCGCCGCAGAGATCTCGTTGTACTTGGCTCCGTAGGCGCGAGCATGGGCCACACCCAGCTGGTCTTCGAACACCTTCATGTTGGGATCCGCGGACAGTTTCAGCTGACCTTCGAGGTCCACCCGGCTGGACAGCTGCCCAGAGCCGTCACAGTAGATCTTGGCACCGTCGGTCCCGGTCAGGAAGGTCAGGAACTTGACGGCAGCTTCTGGCTGCGTTGCCTTGTCAAAGACCACCACGTTTTCCCCACCAAGCCCGGTGGCCGCAACTTTGCCCGTGGGCAGCGGAGCGACGCCGAAGTCCACGTCGGATTCCTGCAGGTTCTGCAGTTCCCAGGGGCCGTTGATCATCATGGCCGACTGCCCGTTCACAAACTGAGTCCGGGCGTCTTCCTGGCTAAAGTTCGCCACCGAGGAGGACATCGAACCATCGTCGATCAGGTCGTGCATGAATCCAAGAGCAGTTGCCCCATCAGTGGCGTAGGTGTCCAGGTCGCCACCGGTCTGCCACAGGAAGGGCAGGAACTGGAAGGTTCCCTGTTCATTCTTGGCTCCCGACATGGCAATCCCAAATCGGTCAGAAGTGGTCAGGGCCTTGGCGGTTGAGCGGAGCTCGTCCCAGTTCAACGGAACGGAGACACCTGCCTCCTCAAAGGCGGCCTTGTCGTAGTAGAGTGCCAGGTTGTTTGAGTTGAGCGGCAGACCAAAGGTTTTGCCATCAACCTGGGTGGAGGACCAGGGGCCCTCATAGAACTCCGATTCCATCCCCTGCGTCTCAGCGCTCACATCTTTCAGCAGCCCCAAAGAGGCAAAGTTCTGTGTGTCGACTACGTCCACGATGGCGACATCTGGGACCGAGCCCCCAACACCGCCCTGAACGATTGACTTGGCCAAATCGGCATAGGCGAAGGAAGTCCGGTGAACCTTGATATCGGGATTGGCTGCTTCGAAAGCCGCCACAGCGTCCTCCATGGCAGTGTGGCTGACGCCTTGGCCGAGGTAGTCCCAAACTTCGATGGTGACCTGCCCGTCAGCAGCACCGTCGCTCCCCCCACTGGTTGGGGACGACTGAGAGTCGGAGGTCCCGCCTCCACCACATGCTGCCAACCCGAGAGAAAGGGCGGCAGCCAAACCCACTATCGCGGTTACCCGCCCCCCTGCGTTAAATCCGATGCGTTTCATGATTCCTCATTTCATTTTTTGGGTGTTGCTTACTTCGTGATCCCGAGGCGCGATGTTCGCCTCGGCTGGTGTGCGGCGTTGTTTTTCAGCGAAGGATGAATTTGACACGGTCTCCTTCCGGGATGAACTCGGGGCCAGGTGCCAAGTCCGGCTCTCCGGACGCTGCCGATTCCGAGCCGATCAGAACTCGTTCCACCTCATGCCCAATTAGCTTCACCCGCCAGTCGCCCAACGGAACTTCGGTGCTAACGGTGACCGTTTGCCCTTCCCTGGACACAGTGACCGTCACTTCGGATCCGTCGGCGGTGGGAAGCGCGATCTCTCGCGTACCAGAGACCGGGTAGAACAGCAGCAAGGTGACATTCTGATCCCAGTCGTAGTCGGGTCGAGCCGACTCTGCTCCCAGGGGAATCACCGACCCATCCGGGACCAGTACTGGCAGAGAAGTGAGGTCGTGGTGCTGTCGATGCCAGCCGGATCGTTCCAGCCTCAGACCGGTCAGGAGATCCGTCCACCCATCGGTTGGGAGGTAAACATCAACCTCTCCTTCCGAATTGAACACCGGTGCAACCAGCAGATCTGGACCAAACAGGTACTCGGTGTCCACGTGGAGCGAGCCGCGATCTTCGGGGTACTCGAAGATCAAGTGCCGCATCAGCGGGGTCCCAGACTCGGTGGTGGCACGGGCGTGATGGATGATGTAGGGCATCAGCCGATTCTTCAAACGAATGAAGCGACGAGCCACCTGGACCGCGGTATCTCCGTAATTCCAGGGCACCCGGTAGGAGTGCGAACCGTGAAGGCGCGAATGTGAGGAAAGCATTCCAAAGGGGAACCAGCGAATGAACACGTCATCTTGAGGAGTGCCCTCAAACCCTCCCATGTCGTGGCTCCAGTACCCGAAGCCGGACATTCCCAGAGAAAGGCCCCCGCGGAGGGTTTCGGCCATCGAGACGAATGTCGGTTCGGAATCACCACCCCAATGCACCGGGAACTGCTGCCCTCCGGCGGTAGCCGCACGGGCAAACACGATGGCTTCTTCAACCCCACGCTCTTCTGCGATCGCTTCGTAGGCAGCCTGGTTGTAGAGGTATGAGTAGTAGTTGTGCATCCGTTCCGGATCCGACCCGTCGGCCCAGACAACGTCGGTGGGAACTCGCTCACCAAAATCGGTCTTGAAGCAATCCACTCCCTGCCGCAGCAGCTTCTTGAGCTCTTCCTTCCACCACGCGGTCGCCTCAGGATTGGTGAAATCTACCCAGGCCATCCCGCTTTGCCAGTGATCCCACTGCCGAACCGATCCATCTGCCCGCTTAAGTAGGTAGCCCCGTTTTCTCCCCTCTTCGAACAGATGAGAGCGCTGCCCGATATAGGGGTTAATCCAGACGCAGACTTTGATCCCTCGGTCATGGAACCGCTGGAGCATCTGTTCGGGATCGGGGAACTTGGCTGGATCCCAAGTGAAGTCGCACCAGTGCGAAGGACGCATCCAGTAGCAGTCAAAGTGGAACACCGACAGAGGCAGACCCTTCTCTTCCATTTGATCGATGAAGCTGATCGCCGTTTCTTCCCGATAATCGGTGGTAAACGAAGTTGAGAGCCAAAGCCCGTAGGACCAGGCAGGCACCTGCGGGGGTCGTCCGGTTAGGGCGGTGTACTTGGCCAGAATCTCTTTCGGAGTCGGACCGTAAATCACGATGTATTCGAGCGATTGCCCCTCGACCGAAAACTGAACTCTGGAGTTGACCTCAGAACCCACCTCCAGCGACACCAGCCCGGGGTCGTCGACAAACACGCCATACCCGGCATTGGTGAAGTAGAACGGCACATTCTTGTAGGCGTGTTCGGTAGCCGTGCCTCCATCGTCGTTCCACAGGTCCACTGTCTGCCCATTCTTGGCGACCGGGCCGAACCTCTCTCCCAGCCCGTAGACGACTTCGCCCACGGCCAAGGTCAACTGCTCGTGAAGAAAAGTCCGCTTTTCCGGGGTCGTGACGATGCCCGAGCTTTTGAGAATTGATGAGGTGAACTCTCGCCCCTCAGCTCCAAAGGAGAGTCGATAGCCATCCTCAGGGCTGATCCGTACCTCCAACTTGCCGGTTCGCAGCCAGCCAGTTTGGTCCCCAACCTCAACTTCTGGATCGACCGGGAACTCAGCCAAGGAAAAGTTGGGCTCTTTGGGCCGGGCACCCCGATAGTTTTCGAGGCGAACACGGGCCATATCCGGAGCTATCGCCTCAACACTGACAGTTAGCAGAGGCGAATCCAGCTCATCCCCGGCATGGGTAAACCGCCGAGTAAGGGCGTAGGCCCGAAAGCCGGTCGCGGAAGCGTCAACTCCCTGGATGAACCGCGGGTGTTCAACCTGGTAGCCGGCTTTCTTGATCCAGTAACCCTCACTGAACTTCATGGTTTCTCCTCGTCAAATTGATTGTCGAACCGGTTCGACAAATGGCCGTCCTGATGCCCACCTCCAGGTGGGCGCTAGTTTGAGCTAATGCTTGGGTGAGGAAAGTGTTCCTCGGTCGTCATACTCGGGCTGCAAGAGAACGGTCCGCGGTCGCAGACTTGGGTCCTCCAGTCGTTGGGCCAGCAGGTCAACTGCGGCACCGGTGATTTCGCGGAATGGATTGAGCACCCCGGAGATCGGCCGGGAATGCAGCGACATGGTGTCGAGCGACACCCCTAAGACAGACACGTCCGTCGGAACGGAGAGGCCTGCCGCGTTGAGCGCATTGAAAAGTGGGGCAGCGGCCACCTCGTGTCGAACCACGAACGCGGTCACTTCCGGATGATTCCTCAAAAGCTCTTCAATCTTTCGTGTGGTTGCCAGGAAGTCGTTAGAGGCATCCGCCGCCACCAGGGTTGAGCCATGTAGCTGAGCGCCCCGCTGAACACCGTCGTTGAACCGATTGACGTACGTCATGTCCATGTCCTGCCCCGCTGCGGGTGTGCCCACCAAGCAGATGTGCTGATGGCCAGCCTGGGCCAGCTTCCCAATCAGCATGAGCCCAACTTCCCGCCAGTCCAGATCCACTCGATCAAAGTCATTGACACCCTCAGGCATCCCCACCAAGACCGCCGGAAAGTTGGCTTTCCGGAGGGCCTGGATTCGCGGGTCCCGTTCTTCCACATCGAGGACGACGAACCCATCTACCTGGTTTGCCTTGACTAGGCGTTCCACGCTGTGGAAAGCCTCGTCCCCGGTCGCCAGGAGCACGTCCTGTCCTTGTCGGCGAGCTGCCTGCACCACGCCGTTGACAAACTGGAGTGCCACTTCCGGGGCCGCATTGTCGACCATGGGGGCAAGCAGCGCAATTGTGTCAGTAGTGGCGGTGGCCAATGCCCGACCGGCCGCTGACGGTGAGAAGTCCAGTTCTTTGATCACTTCCTGAACTCGCTGGCGCACCTCAGATGAGACAGGCCGCTTCCCGCTCATCACATAGGAAACGGTCGAGCGACTCACCCCTGCAAGCTTTGCCACATCGCCGATAGTTGCCATCTCGTCCTTCTTCGTCGTCTCTGTCGAACCGGTTCGATACAGTTGACGATAGCCAGGTTGAGAGGTGCCGTCAAGCAACAGTTTTATTTCGAAACTATATCGTGCATCACAGCCTAGCGGGTGGACAGGTTTATGATCTTGGGGTCACCCCCGAGCCAATCCGCTCAATTACAAGGATTTCTCGGAACACCAGTCTCAGATTGGTCCAGTTAGGTCCAGATTTTTCCCAGGGCCACATCGCAGGCGATTCTGTCCATTATCCGAACACACTCCCATCCGCGCCCCGCTGCCGAACCACACCCCACCTGCCATAATGACTCCGTGGTAATCCTGAGCCTACTGGGCCTCCTCCTGAGCTACGGCATCAGCTTGCAGTCGGTGCTGGTGGCGACGCGTGACCCCCGTCAGGGACGACGCGTGCGCTCGGTCGTCTGGGCTTTGGGCTCGTTTACCGTCGGCTCCCTCTTCCTGGCGGCCTTCTTCTACTTTTACGAGGCGGATCCCGTCACCCCGACCCTGGCTCGCGCTTCCCTGCTGCTCACCTGGCTGGCCCTGGGCTTGAGTGCCCTGGGATTGCTCGGCTGGATCTTTGTCCTCATTTGGCGCCGCCGAGCCGCGGCTCCCACCTGGCCCAGCCTGGCGCGGGTGCCACTGCGTGAACGAATCACCTACCTGGTTCGACTAACCCTGCCGGGCTGGCGCAGCCTGTCTGCCCCGGAACACCTGCACGAGGACACCAAGGAGGCTTCCCGGACTGCAGCCACCTTGGCCGTGACCGCGGCGGTGGTAGCCGTCCCCACGGTCATTGTCCTGATTGCCCTCGCGATCATGCTCAACATTCGCGGATCGGCCGCCTCTGATTTCGCCTCCCGAACCCTGGGCTACTACACGCTGCTAATCGCCAGCTGCTGGACGGTCATCTACCTGTTAACCCTGATCGTGACGACCCTGCTGCAGATTCTGCGAGGCAACGGCCGCCAACTCGATTTCACCCGGGCGGCCATCACGGTCGGGACCTGGGCGGGGTTGGGAGCAGCCGGCGGAGTCTTCGTCGGGGCCCTGATTCCGGTGGTGGTGATTGTCCTGCCGGGCGGTCCGTTTGCTTCCCTGGACACTCCCCTGCTGGACGCCATCTCCCCGGAGCTACTGCTGAACACCTCGGCCACGGGAGCCATCTTCGGCTTCCTGCTGGGGGAGATCATTTCCCTCCCCGACCTCTCGGGTGGGGAGGACAACCTGATTCTCGGGGTGGGACTGCCACCCGTCCTGTTTGGAACCCTGGCTTCGTTGGGGGGCTGGCTCGGCCTGCGGCCGGGGGCTCTCTCGGCCCACCTCGCCGCCCAGTATCGAGTCGACGTGCTGGCGCACAACCCGGAGGTGCCGGATCCCTTCACCACCGCCACCAACATCGACCTGGATTCGCACTCCGGCTGGGCCACCCTGGTCGAAGCTTTTGATCGGCACGGGTGGAATCTCCTGGTCGACTCGCGAATCTATTTCTTCCTCACCTGGATGGTGGTACACCTGGTAGTACTATTTGCGCTGACTCTGCGGCTCCACCAGCGCGAACTGGAACTCGTTTCCCTTGACAGCGACCGTCAACCTCACTAGCAACACTCTCGGGAAGGAACCCCTATCATGCAGGACATCTACGTGGCGGCTCCCGGCCGCTACGACCACAAAGACTACTTCCGGTCGGGCCGTTCCGGCCTGGTGCTGCCACGCATTTCGCTTGGCTACTGGCACAATTTTGGCGACACCGCCCCACTGGAACGCCAGCGGGAAGTTACCCGCCGCGCATTCGACTTGGGCATCACCTACTTTGACCTGGCAAACAACTACGGCCCGCCCTACGGCAGTGCCGAGCGCAACTTCGGCCAAATCTTCCGGCAGGATTTTCGCCCATACCGCGACGAGATGATCATCGCTTCGAAGGCGGGCTTTGACATGTGGCCCGGTCCTTACGGTGAGTGGCCTTCCCGCAAGAACATGCTGGCCTCGCTCGACCAGAGCCTGCAGCGCCTCGGTCTGGACTACGTGGACATCTTCTACGCCCACCGCCCGGATCCGCGAATCCCGATCGAAGAGACGGCGGGCGCCCTCGCCACCGCCTACCAACAGGGCAAAGCCCTCTACGTGGGGATCTCCAACTACTACACCCCCGCAGAAGTGGACGAGGTGGTGCGGGCCCTTTCCGCCTGGAACATCCCGCTGACCATCAACCAGCTGCGCTACTCCATGCTGGATCGGCGGATTGAGAACGGCGTGATTGACCGCCTCGATCAGGTCGGATCCGGGATTGCCCTATTCTCTCCGCTGGAGCAGGGCCTGCTGACCGATCGCTACCTGCACGGGATTCCCGAGGATTCCCGCGCGGCGGTGGGACACTTCCTCACCGGGGACAAGATCACCGAGGCCTACCTCCACAGCGCCAGGAAACTGAATGCCCTGGCCCAGGAGCGCGGTCAGAGCCTGGCCCAAATGGCGTTGGCCTGGGCGGTGAAGGACCCGCGGGTCACCACCGCCATCATCGGCGCCTCCAGCGTGGCCCAGTTGGAGGCGAACGTGGCTGCCCTGAACAACGGCAAGTTCACCGCCGAAGAGTTGACCGAAATCGATGCCGCTATCGGCATTCCCATCCAGCGCTAGCAAAGTGCCCCGGTCCGCAGCAGGACCGGGGCATCTTTGTCTCAGCTCCCTGTTCGGAACTTAGGCGTGGTGAGCTGCCTCGTAGTCAGCCATCATCCTGATTCGTTCCAGGTGACGCTCGTCGCCTGAGAACGGGGTCTCCAGGAACACGTCAACCAGTCGAATCGCCTCTTCCAGACTGTGCTGGCGCGCCCCAATCGACACCACGTTGGCATCGTTGTGCTGGCGGGCCAACTGGGCGGTCGACTCGTTCCAAACAAGGGCCGCCCGGCAACCCTTAACCAGGTTTGCGGCCATCTGCTCCCCGTTGCCGGAGCCGCCCAGGACCACCCCGAGGGAGGCTCCCCCGTCGGCCACCACCGCTTCGGCACATTCAATGCACATAGGCGGGTACGCGTCGAGCGCATCGTAGACGTAGGCACCGTGGTCGACCACCTCGTAGCCGCGCTCACCCAGGTGCTTGATCAGTGCTTCGCGGAGCTCAAATGCGGCGTGGTCACCAGCAATATGTACTTTGGTCATCGATACTCCTCCTTGAATCTCGGTTGGCAGTTACCGAGGCCGATGCGGGTCAGCCGCAGTCAATCGGCTCCATTCTAGTGCCCAAGTGCGCATCAGAGCAGGACCTCCGGACATATGGGCGCCCCAGGTCGTCAGATAGGCTGGTGCTGTGAACAAGCGAACCCTCATCAAGAACGGTTGGCTGCCCCTGCAGCACGGCGCCTGGTCCATGACTTTCACCCCGCTGCTTCTGGGGATTATTCTGGGCGGCCCGTCGTGGCTGCAGTTGCTCCTGGTCTTTGCCTGGACTGCCGCTTTCCTCTTCTTCAACGTCTTCGGCCTGCTGATCAAGGCGCGGCGAAAAGAGCGCTACTGGAAGGCAACTATCACCTACGGCGTCCTGGCGGGCGTGGGGGCGCTGGCTCTGGTTCTGATTCGACCCCACCTGCTTGTGTGGGCCCTACCGTTGGCGGTGTTCTTCTCCTGGGCGATCATCGAGATTCTGCGGAGGAACGAACGCTCACTGGGTGCCCGGGTCAGCGCGATCCTGGCTTCCTCCCTGATGGTTCCCGTTGCTTTCTCCCTCGGTTCGCACCCGCTGGATTGGCGTCACGCCTGGGTGGCGACCGCCGTGGTGGCGCTCTATTTTGTCGGCACGGTCCCCTACGTCAAGACCCTGATTCGCGAGCGGGGAAAGCGCTCCTGGCTGGTGGGTTCGCTGACCTATCACGTCGTCATGCTGGCCATCTTTATCGGCGGAGCGGCGGCACACCTGCTCACCTGGTTTGTCCCGGTGGTCGGACTAATTCTGTTGGCGCGCGCCTGGGCCTACCCGTTGGTGTCGTTGCGTCGCGGCCGTCCGCTGCACCAGATGTTTGTCGGCTTGACCGAGTTTGGCTATTCAGCTCTGGTATTAATCTCTCTAATTGTTGGCTACCCGGCCGTGTAATACTGGACCCATGCAACTAGTCCTCAGACTCCTTGGCAACATGGCTGGCATCTGGATTACCAGTCTGATCGTCAGTTCCGTCCGCTTTACCCAGCAGGACGACCTGGCCACCAACCTGCTGGCTCTGGCCGCGGTCGCGCTGGTGCTAACTTTTGTCAACTCGTTGATTAGACCGGTCGTCAAAGTGATTGGCTTCCCGCTCTACGTCATCACCTTTGGCCTCTTCGCACTCATTACCAATGCGTTGATTTTCTCTTTGACCGGCTGGCTGGCCGGCCTCTTCCACCTGCCGCTCCAGGTGGACTCATTCGGCGGGGCGCTGCTGGGTGGAACCATCACCGCCATCATCTCGGCTCTGGTGGTCGCGGTGTTGGGGTCCTTCTCTAAGGACCGCTACTGACCCGCTGGGTCCAAAAATTCAGCGACACGGTTTGCGTGGTTGGCTCCAACCCCAGTTCTCGGTGCCGGTTTTCCAACCAGCGATCCACGGCCCCACCCGCACGGTGGTCCTGTTCGAGCGCCTCCAGCGCCCGATCGTAAGTCTCGATCCCGTGCGCCGTGGAGCCGGGCGGGGTCAGGTCCGGATCGAAATAGACCGTGGTCACCCCCGGTCGCACCGGGTTGGGAGCCCCATCCAGAGCGGGGACCGCGTCGCTCAGATTCTCTAGACTCAGCACTTCGACCCCCGGATTTGGGGGTCCGGCTCCACCCACCGGAGCCCCAACTGTCAGCACCGACCTGATGGCGAACCGATCGGTCAACGCCGGGTCTGCCGCCAGGTTGGCCGCAACAATTCCCCCCTGCGAATGCCCAACCAGTTCCACCGGCTCAGCCGGGCCAATTCCGGCCAGCTCCATCGCCCCGAGCACAGCTTCGCGCTGATCGGACGCAGCGCCGCCCACCTCCTGCAGGTTCGTCAGCATGTCCTGTGGGTTCGCCCCCGCCAACCCCCAATCTTTGGTCCCCCGGATCAGGACGGTCCAGGACCGGCGCGGGGTGCCCCTCCCCTGACTGTCGTGGCGCAGAATCTGAATTTGCCCGTCCTCGCCACCGGTCCCCAGATGACCGAGGGCCTGGCTGGCCCGCAGGGGAACGCCTACCTGACGCGGGGTCCTGGTCCCAACTGGTCCGGTCCCCAGCCGGGCCGCCTCGATTGCGCCGACGGGTTTGATCCGCCCGGAGGTCACCAGCGCCACCGTATTCTTCCCCTCCAGGTTCCCCCGAAGCAGCACCCCTCGCTCCCGGCCCCACAGCGAATCGGTGAGGCCCATCGGAACCGTAGCCAACCAGCTCAATCCGCGCGCCACCGACCCGGTTCGATTGGGTGGGCGCGGCCGGGCAGCACCAAAAACCCCGAGCCGTAATTCCGTCGGGTTTGGCGCCAGTTGTGCCAGCCGCCGAACCTGCCCCTGCAGCACCAGGCCTTCCACCCCCGTCCCCGGACTGGCTCCCGTCAGCACCAGCCCGGATCGCACCAGGTTCAGGCCGGCCTGGCCCACCGTCAGCGGCACCGTCAGGGGTGGAACCCAGCGCAGGTACCGCCACCAGGGTCGCTCGGACAGCAACCCGCAACTGAGGGTGACCTGCCGACAGGCCTGGGCCAACCCAACGGTCGAGCTTTCCGCCCCGGCATAGATCAATGCAGCCCGCTCACGCCACTGAATCTGGTCGGCCCCGGCTGCTTGTACCTGAGCCATTCCGGACAGTAATTGCCCGAGTAGCTGAACGAGGTTGGACAAACCGGTTCCCGGGAGTGGATAAATAGTTAACCAATCGTCGAGGTTCCCTTTAATCAACCCTATCCGCTGGACAATATCGTCTACCCGCACGATTGTGCGGCGCAATGATTCCGTCGCACGCAGCAGTTCGTCGGTGTCTACCGCCGTGGCCGCATCCACCACCCACATTGAGGACTCACCCGACGAGGTCACCGACCGTCACCTCCCAGACCACCTCGGGCAGTAAACCCTTGACTTCGCCCAGTTGCGCCTCAACCAAAGCGCTGGTTGCCACTAGTTGTCGCAGTTTCTCCTGGGAAGCGCTAGCGGCCGCCCCCACCCAAGAGTCCACCTCGGCCCCCGCCAACTGCCGGTGGATCAACCCCCAGTCCCCGGTCAGGAGCGCCAAATCCGCCAGCGCGGCCAATACTACTGATCTGTCCATCCGTTTACGTTAAGCCAAGTCGAGCGACAATTAGGTTGAGCACAATCGTAATTGTGGAAAACTAGGCGCCACCCATACTGTGGATATTTCCAACTTTGGAATAGTTGGCTAAAGTTGATCCATGTTAACGCTCTCAGGGCCTCCATCACGGTTTCGTAAAACCGCCTCTCCCAGTCAGATCGACTTCGAGATCGCCGCACTCGCCTGGCTTCGGGACGTGCCCCACGGCGTCAAAGTAGCTGAGGTGCTAGATCACGGCCGGGGATGGTTGACCGAGATCCGCTTGCACTCATTCCCCCCGTCTTTTTCCCAAGCCGAGGAGTTTGGTCGGCGCCTGGCTCAGACCCACGCCGCCGGCGCCCTGTGGCTGGGCGCCCCGCCCGCGGGATACCGGGGGGAGGGCTGGATCGGCCAGGCCCCGCTCCCGCTGGTGAGCGAAGCTTCGGCCACCTCATCGTGGGGGGAGTTTTACAGCCAGTCTCGGCTGCGGCCCTACCTGGAAGTGTTTGACGCCGACGACCGGGCCCTGGTGGAGCGGCTGTGTGACCGACTTGAAACCGGAGTGCTGGACCACCCCCAGCCGGCCCTGGTGCAGCAGCCAGCCGCCCGCACCCACGGGGATCTCTGGGGTGGGAACGTGATGTGGACCGACGGTGGAGCCGTGCTGATCGACCCGGCCGCGAGCGGCGGTCACGCCGAGGACGACCTGGGCGCTCTGTCCCTGTTCGGGGTCCCACACTTCGACCGAATCGTGGCCGGCTACCAGGAGGTTTCGCCCTTGGCTCCCGGGTGGGAGGACCGCCTCGGCCTCCATCAGCTGCACCTGCTGACGGTCCACGCCTACCTGTTTGGGGGCGCCTATCTAACTCAGACGGTGGATGTGGCTTCGCGCTACCTGCCAAACCGGCAATAATTGGAGGCATGAACTCAGCTGCCCCCACCCCCTCGTTCACCCCGCTGACCCACGAAGCCCTGTCGCCCCTAGACGGGCGCTACCGGGAGCAAACGGCGCCGCTCGCCACCTACCTGTCGGAGGCCGCCCTGAACCGGGCCCGCCTGCACGTCGAGGTGGAGTGGCTGATTTTCTCGGTCGCCGCCGGAATCTACCCCGGGTTGGCTCCGCTTTCCGCCGAGGATCAGGCCTACCTGCGCAGCCTGCCCGCCAACTTCTCCGAGGAGACGCGGGCCCGCCTGGCCGACTTCGAACGTGAAACCCGCCATGACGTCAAGGCGGTTGAGTACCTTCTGCGCGAGCACTTGACCGGTGCCCCCGAAGGCTCGCCGCTGCCGGAACTGGGCGAGCTGGTCCACGTCTTCTGCACCTCCGAGGACATCAACAACCTGGCCTACGCCCTCTGCCTGCAGGGCGCGATCGCCCAGGTGTGGCGCCCGGCGGCCGCCTCCCTGCAGGCCACCCTGGCCGAGCTGGCACACCGATACGCGGACATCGCGATGCTGTCGCGCACCCACGGTCAGACCGCCACCCCCACCACCCTGGGGAAGGAGATGGCGGTGTTTGCCCACCGGTTCGCCCGCCAGCTGGACCGCCTGGACCAGTGCGAGTACCTGGGCAAGTTCAACGGCGCCACCGGCACCTTTAGCGCTCACGTCGCCGCCCTGCCGCAGGTTGATTGGCTGGAGGTTTCACGCGGCTTCGTCACCCACCTGGGCCTGACCTGGAATCCCCTCACCACGCAGATTGAGTCCCACGACTGGCAGGCCGAACTCTTCGGCGTAATCGTCCACTTCAACCGGATCGCCCACAACCTGGCCACCGACTGCTGGACGTACATTTCCCTGGGCTACTTCCGCCAGGACCTGGCCGCCCAAGGCTCGACCGGCTCCTCCACTATGCCGCACAAGATCAACCCGATCCGGTTCGAAAACGGTGAGGCCAACCTGGAGGTTTCCAACGCCCTGCTGGAGTCGCTCTCCGCCACCCTGGTGACCACCCGCCTTCAGCGCGACCTGACCGACTCGACCACTCAGCGCAACATCGGCTCGGCCTTGGGCTACTCGCTGCTGGCGCTGGACAACATCAGTCGCGGCCTGGCCGGGGTGGCGGCCGACCCGGAAGTTATTGCCGCGGATTTGGGCTCCCGCTGGGAGGTGCTCTCCGAGGCGGTCCAGCAGGTGCTGCGAGTCCAGGACGCGATCGGCTCCGCCCGGGTGGACTCGCCCTACGAGCAGTTGAAGGCCCTGACGCGCGGCCAGGGCATCACCGAGGAGTCGCTCCGCCAGTTCATTGAGAACTTGCCGGTGCCGGACTCGGTCAAAGAAACGCTGACAGCCCTGCGCCCCGAAACCTACGTGGGGTTGGCCCCCCAGTTGCCCGAGCTGTTGGACTAGCCGGTCACGGCCGCCAGGTTGGGTCGGACAGCGGCGCCCCGTATTTCTCATACAGATCCTCGGGGCGGGCAATCTCGTCGGCAAACCCAAGGTTTTTCAGGTCGGAGAGCTGCTCTGAGCCCCCGTCGGGCTGCTCGGTAATCAGGATCCGGCCGCGGATCGCCACCGGCGCGATCTCCCCGTTGTCCCACAGGGCGCGCACCGCTCGATCCATCATGTCTTGAATGAAGACGCGGTAGGCCTGCAGCTGTTCGTCGCGCGAATCCTCGTGGATGATCTTCGCCTCCACCTCCTGCAACTGGTGCCAGGTGAAGCACAGGTCGAAGCTAACCAGCAGCGGTTTGCCGAAGCCGGACAGGACCTCGACCTCGATGTCGATGCCGCCGGCGGGCTCGGCCGCCTGGTTCACCGGGGAGGTCTCGATCGCCCGCTTGATCAGCTCCGCAAATCGGACGGGCCGCTGCGGATGCGGGTGGGGCCGAACATAGTGGGTAAAGAGGCGCCCCACCTCCCCCACTTTGGCCAGTCCCCAGACGGTGAGTTTCCCTTTGGGGCGCGGCACCCACGGCAGCTGCTGGCCGATCTGCGTTCGCCTCAACTCGCTTGCCTTTTGCCACAGGTCACGTTTCACGAGGGGCCTCCTCCGGTCGGGACAACTGGGCCAGGAGGGCCGAGTTTTCCAGGGCCGCCTCGACCTTCTCCATCAGTTCCTGCGGGGTGGGCGGCAGCTCGGGGCTCACCACCTCGTCCCCGTAAACCACCGGCTCCCAGTCCGGGCGATCCAGTTCCAGGTACTCGGTCCAGGCCGTGTTGGCGTGGGTGGGCACCAACTCCTGCCAAATGTAATGGTGGGTGACCCGGGTTTCCTCCCCTGGATGGGGCAGGTACCGCTGCAGGGCTTCTACCACCTGAGCTTCGCGCCCCCACCGGGTGATCTGCACCCGGCGTTCCAACTGGCGCAGGGTGTCGGTGTAGGTGGACGAGGCGTGGGCGTAGTAGAGCGAGCCCAGGCGCGGCTTGACCAGGGATCGCTGGACCACCACGCGCTGGTCGGCCACCTTCCGCGGGGTGCCATCGAGGGCGGGAACCACGTCCTGCACGTGCTCCAGCGCCAGCATGTCCACCGAGGGCCGCAAGCGCAGACGCCGCGTGGGGCTACCCATCGTGATCACGCCCTCCACGTCAAATCCCAGTTCCGCGGGCGCGGTGGCGGCCAGACCCACAGCCACCATTCCTCCCTGCGAGTGCCCGCACACCAGCACCCGCTCGTGCACGCGAGCGGACGGCTCGATCCCGGCCGCCGCCATCGCCTGGTTCACGGCCGCGATCACCCCCCGGCGCATGGCCGAGGGCAGATTCAGTTCTTCGCGCAGGTTCGTCTCCAGGTCGGCCACGTTGGGCTTCGACTCCGGTTCCGGGTGATCGGTTCCGGGCACCGACACCAGCCAGCGCCGGTTTGACCCGCGGCCCACCTGGGTAATTTTGACGGCCTGCCCGTAGGCGTCGGCCCAGTAGAGGTCGTCAATGTCGGCCGCCAGGTCGCCGAGAGAACGGGGCGGCTGAAACCGGCGCACCTGCGGGGTCGGATGCTCGGGCGGCAACTGCCCCACCTCGCCCAGACTGTCCCACCACAGCTGCGCATGCACCTTGCCTCCGGTGAAGTAGCCCAGGGACTTGCCAAACGCCAGGCCGGTCAGCATGAGCGAGTCGTAGCCCATTCGCGGGATCCGCCGCAGGTTCCGGGCAGCCCGCCCGTCGCGGTCAAACCCCAGGGCAATGTAGGTCCACAGCCGAACCCGATTCCACCGAGAAATGGTGGACCCGAGCTTCGACAGCTCCCGAACCAGCAGCGTGTCGAGCCCCGGTTCGGCAAAGAAGGTGTCCTGCGCCTTTTCCAGCGCCTGGTCGCCGCGTTGCACGGCCCCGGCTTGGAGCACTTCTCGCATAGGAGAACCGGGCGGGGCCCCGCTGGCTGCTAGAGTCCAGGCCGCGGACCGCAAAATCGCGGGGATCAACGGGAGCATTCGGCGGGCAAAATGTCCGGGCCGGGCCGCCTCGGGAATGCGGCGCAGCGGATAGTAGCGAGCCAACTGTCACCCCCTTTTCACCTGTTCCAGCTTACTGGAAAGTTTTTCGATTTAGTCTTGCCGCACATACCCCCTGGGGGTATAGTGGGCGACAGGCAGCGAAAGGAGCCGGAACCAATGCGTGGATACTCCCAAGATACCGACAAATACCTCGCCCGCCTGCGCCGAATTGAGGGGCAGGTCCGCGGAATCCAGCGGATGGTGACGGAAGGTCAGTACTGCATCGACGTGCTGACCCAGATTTCCGCCATTGAGTCGGCACTGAACGCCGTGGCCCTGGGCCTGCTGGAAGATCACCTGAACCACTGCGTGGTGGACGCGGTCAAACAGGGAGAAGAAGCGCAGCGCGAAAAGATGCACGAGGCAACCCAGGCGGTGGCCCGCCTGCTCAAGTCCTGATCCACCGGCCGGCTCGCCAAGCGGCCGGCTCCACCCCCAAGCCTCCCGCCGCCCCCGCGGCCGGGGTAACCGCACAACCAAAGAAAAAGGAACCTCTCATGAGCGATTTTGACCGCACCACCGAACTGTACGTCACCGGCCTCACCTGCGGACACTGCGTCGCCAGCGTGACGGAAGAGCTGGAAGAAATCAACCGCGTCAAGAACGTCGATGTCATCCTGGTTAAGGGCGGCGAAAGCAAGGTTACCGTCGTGACGGACACCGCCATCGACGATGAAGCTTACCGGGATGCGATTCAGGAAGCCGGCTACGAACTGGTGCGCATCTCCCGCGACCTCTAGGCATCACCCCGAAAGAAGATGAGAGCATGACCCTCCCCAACGAGTTTGATTCAACCCCAACCGTCCATCCGGACTCCCACCACGGGACCGAAGTTGGGGAGGACGCCCACCGCCGCGCCCGCAGTCTACGCACCCGGTTCCTCCTCACCCTGCCGCTCGGCGTGGTCATCATGGCCCTGTCGATGGTGCCCGCCTGGCAGTTCCCCGGCTGGCAGTGGGTGGTGGGGGTCCTGGCGCTCCCGGTGGTCACCTGGGGAGCCTGGCCCTTCCACTCGGCGGCCCTGCGCGCGGCCCGCCACGGGTCCACCACCATGGACACGCTGGTCAGCCTCGGAGTGATTGCCTCTTCTCTCTGGTCCTACTGGGCATTGCTGCTGGGTGGGGCCGGCGAGATTGGCATGCACATGTCGATGTCCCTGATTCCGCGGGCCAGCGTGCACGGAGCCCACCCCGAGCTGTACTTCGAGGGTGCGGCCATGATCGTCATCTTCCTGCTGGCCGGCCGCTGGGCCGAGGCGGCCACCCGCTACCGAGCGGGGGATGCCCTGCGCGCCCTACTCACCCTGGGAGCTAAAGAGGCCACCGTGCTGGATCAGCAGGGACAGGAGCGGGTGATTCCCGCCGCAAACCTGCAGGTCGGGGACCAGTTCCTGGTCCGCCCGGGGGACAAGGTTGCCACCGACGGCGTCATCATCCGGGGCTCCTCCGCCCTGGACACCTCCCTCCTAACCGGGGAAAGCGTGCCGGTCGACGTCGGGCCGGGCGACGAGGTGACCGGCGCGACCCTGAACACCTGGGGTTCCCTGGTGGTTGAGGCAACTCGGGTTGGCAGCGAGACCACCCTGGCCCAGATTGGTCGCCTGGTGACCGAAGCGCAGGCGGGCAAAGCCCCGGTCCAGCGTCTGGCCGACCGGGTCAGCGCGGTCTTCGTTCCGATCGTCATCGGCATTTCGATTGTCACCCTGGTGGGGTGGCTGCTGGCCGGCGGCTCGGTCCAGGCCGCTTTCACCGCCGCCGTGGCAGTCCTGGTGGTGGCTTGCCCCTGCGCCCTCGGCCTGGCGACCCCCACCGCACTGCTGGTCGGCTCCGGCCGGGGGTCCCAGCTGGGCATCATTATCCGCAACGCCGAGATTCTGGAACAGACCCGGACGGTCAACGCCGCCACCCTCGACAAGACCGGGACCATCACCACCGGGAACCTGGCCGTAGAAAGCGTCTGGCCCGAAGACTCCGGCGTCCTCGCTCTGGCGGGGTCGGTCGAGAGCCATTCGGAGCATCCGCTGGCTCGGGCGATTGCCGAGGCGGCCCGGGCGAAGACCCCCGAGCTGGCCCCCTCCACCTCGTTCACCAACCACGCCGGCGGGGGAGTCTCCGCCCTGCTGGAAGGAGACCTGGTCCTGGTGGGCAGCTCCCGCTGGTTGGCCCGCCACGGGGTGAGCCTCCCGGTGGACCTGACCGCCCGTCACGAGCAGGCCGAGGCGTCCGGAGCCACCGCGGTCCTGGTGGCCCGCATCCCCAACTGGCACGAGTCGACCGCGGACATGAGCGAGCAGTTTACTCCCGCGGCGGCCGCAGACGGGGACCCGCTGATCCGGGTCAACGTCAAGGTGGGCGGCATGACCTGCGCGTCCTGTGTCAACCGGGTTGAACGCAAACTCCGCAAACTGCCCGGGGTCGACGCCCAGGTGAACCTGGCGACTGAAACGGCCGCCATCACCCTGCGCGCGGACCACTCGGACGAGGAGTTGGTCAACGCCATTGTCGGTGCCGGCTACGAGGCCGAAGTCACCGGTCGGGAACAGTTGGGGAACACCCTGGTGGCCCCCGCCCGCACCGAAGGCAAACAGCGTACCCTGCCCGATTCGCTGCCGGACGCCCAGGTGCTGGGACTGCTGGTGCTGCGAGACACGATCAAGCCCAGTGCCGCCGAGGCGATTGCCGAGCTGAGGGCCGAGGGGATTGAGCCCATTTTGCTGTCGGGCGACAACCAGCGGGCAGCCGAGTACATCGCCCACCAGGTGGGGATCACCCGGGTGCTGGCCGAAGTCCTACCCGAAGAGAAACAGCGGGAGGTGGCCCGCCTGCAGGAAGAAGGTCGGGTCGTCGCCATGGTCGGAGACGGAGTCAACGATGCGGCTGCGCTCGCCCAGGCTGCCAACCAAGGTGTGGGGATCGCGATGGGGTCGGGGACGGATGCAGCCATTGCAGCAGCCGACATTACCCTGGTCAACTCGGATCTGCGGTCGGTCCCCCGCGCGATCCGGATCTCCCGGCAGACGCTCTCCACCATCAAGGGGAACCTGTTCTGGGCGTTCTTCTACAACGTCCTGGCCATTCCGCTGGCCGTGGCGGGACTGCTGAACCCGATGATTGCGGCGGCCGCGATGGCCTTCTCCTCGGTCTTCGTGGTGCTGAACTCGCTCCGGCTCCGCCGAGCCGGCTAGGCGCCCGTCGACTCCTCTTCCGGCTGGTCGCCCCCCTTGTCGGGGCGGCTAGCCGACAGGGTCCGGCCCCGAATCGCGTAGGGCCGGCCCACTTCCTGATCCCAGGAGGGGATCCGCAAGACCAGCGGCACTCGGCGCCGCCGCAGTCGACGCGCCTTGATGGCCCACCAGATATCCCAGTACTGGGCCCGCTTGTGGCTGTTGGGCTCCACCCGATGCTCGTCCAGGTGATGGAAGGCGCAGGGAATCTCGACAATCGAGAACCCCGCAATCAGCAGGTCGATCGTCATACCCACGTCCGCACCCCACCCGTTGGAGAACGGCATCACCTCGTTGATCACTTCCCGGGTCAGGCACCGCTGCAGGGAGAGGGGGCCGGAAACATCCCAGCCGGTGGACTGGCGGATGCCGTTGCCGGCCATCACCCAGGTGGCGCCTCGGCGGGCCCCATCTTCGACCGGAACCACCCCGACGGCGCAGTCAGCCAGGCCGGAGTTGACCGCCTCCACCAGGGCGTTGGCCTCAACCGCCGAGTCACCCAGATCAGGGGAAAGGAAAAGGAGGTTCCGGGCCGGCCAGTCGGTCCGGTCCCGCATCGCTGCCACCTTGACCCCCGTCTCCAGGGCGGAAGCACGGCCGCGGCTAACCGAGTGGCGGACCACGACCGCTCCGGCCGCGCGTGCCACCTGCGAGGTGTCGTCGGTGGAGCCATCGTCCACCACCACGATTAGGTCAACTGAGGGAATGGCGCGGCAAGCCCGAACCGTGGAGGAGATGTACTTGCGGACATCCTGGCAGGCGATAATCACCGCTACCCGCTGGGGCCCTGCGGATGTCTCCGGTTCCCGCTCCACCCTGATCTCCTTTACCGCCCGCTACTGCACCATGACCCGGAAGCTAACGGATCGTCACCTGCCGGGAAACCATCCCAGCCCGGGCTCGGCGCTCATCACCGGTGAGAGGCTCCGTCTGCTTCAGTGCCAACTCAAGGTTATCGCGCAATTGCGCTGCCGGGGCGGCAAAGTCCGCGGCGGATAGTTCCGGATTCACCTGGAACACCGGGATCGCGATCCCGCAGGCCCGGAAAGCACCGACAAACTTCGAGCCTTCGCCCAGTTGAGCTTGCCCGGCGGCCTGTAGCCGCGCCAGCGCGGTGAAGAGCAGGTCCTCGTCCATCGCCAGCACGTAGCGGATGAAGTTGTTGTTCATCTCGCACCAGTACATGCCTTCGACCCCGGGAACTTCCTCGGTCGGCACCATGTCTTCCCGGTTCTGCTCCAACGCGGCCGCCATCTCGGCGTCAATCTCCTCGTTGGGGTCAAACCAGTAGCCGAAATCCTTCAGGACCGTCATCGGGGCCAACTCGCCGTCGGCCAGCAGTTCCTGCAGGCGCGGAGCGGGGTCCCGCACGTCAAACTGGGCCACCCCTTCTTCGCCTTCCAGCTGCATTTTCAGCGCGGCGGTGAGGGCAGCCCCCAGGTCGTGGGACAGGTCGCCGGTGGAGAATCGCGTCTGCACGCCGACCAGAATCCTGCCGTCGCCCCGAACCATCGCCCCGGCCCCGTCGGGCAGCAGGGTGACGAAGTCAAACTCCGTCCCCCCGTGTTCGGCTGTGGTCTTGGCGGTCATGGTGGCGCAGGGGATGATCTCCCGCATCGCTACCAGTTCCCGCTCGCGCTCCAGGCCCTGGAACGGTCGGTCCACGAAGGCAATGGCGGGTCGAATATTCTTACGCTTCGACGGATCAATCTTCTTGCGACGGCTTGCTTTACCCATAGGCATTAGCGTAGTCGGAAAACTCACCGGTGTGCATCAGCCGCCGCGGGCGCCCGGCATCCTGCATCTTCTGGCCGGTGGGCTCGGCTCCCACTTCACCCTCCGGTGACCCGCGGGTAGACGACCGACCGGCTCCGGCGGCGCACTCCCACCCAAACGGCAAGATACGGCCACAATTCACCTCGTGGACGGAGTTAGTCCACCCTACGAATGAGACTACAATCTATAGGACTACGCAACGAAGCCTAATTCTGGGGGTAATCATGCACGAACGGGCCGGACAGCTGGCAACCGCTGAAGATCTGATTGACGTTGACGCGCTGTTGTCCGCATATTACGAGGTGCAGCCCGACCCGAATAACCCGAACCAACGGATCGTTTTTGGCACTTCGGGCCATCGGGGAACCTCGCTAAACGGAACATTCAACGAAGCCCACATCGTTTCCACCACCGCCGCCATTGTGGAATACCGCACTCAGCAGGGATACGACGGCCCCCTCTTCATGGGTGCCGATCCGCACGCCCTCTCTGAGCCGGCTTGGCGTTCCGCCCTCAGCGTCCTGTCGGCGGCCGGGGTGCAGACCTACGTGGATTCCCGCCGAGCCTGGACCCCCACCCCGGCGGTCTCCCTGGCCATCCTGATGGCCAACGGCGCCCCCGGGGAACTGCGCCAAAGCGGCCCGGGCCTGGCCGACGGGATTGTCATCACCCCCTCGCACAACCCGCCCGCCGACGGCGGCTTCAAATACAACCCGCCCACGGGCGGCCCCGCGGACTCTGACGCAACCTCGTGGATTGCAGCGCGGGCGAACGAACTGATGGCCGGCGACTGGCGGTCGATTCCGCAGGCGGAAATCGGCGCCCCCTCCCAAGCGGACAACGTTCACTTCTACGACTTCCTCGCAAACTACGTGGCCGAGCTGGAGACGGTGATCGACTTCCAGGCAATCCGCGATGCCGGCGTTCGAATCGGTGCCGACCCCCTCGGCGGAGCCTCCGTGGACTACTGGGGCGCCATCGGGGAACGCTACGGACTGGACCTGACGGTAATCAACCAGCGGACCGACCCGCAGTGGCCGTTCATGACCCTGGACTGGGACGGGAAGATCCGGATGGACTGCTCGTCCCCCTACGCCATGGCCTCCCTGCTGGAGCGGATGCAGCCCGACGTCGCCGGCAACTATCCCTTCGACATTGCGACCGGGAATGACGCGGACTCGGACCGCCACGGAATTGTCACCTCTGACGGCCTGATGAACCCGAACCACTTCCTGGCCGTGGCCATCGAGTACCTGTTTGAGCACCGCCCCGGCTGGTCCGCCGAAGCCAAGATCGGGAAGACCCTGGTGTCCTCCTCGCTGATTGACCGGGTGGCCGCCGCCATCGGGCGCGAAGTGATCGAGGTTCCCGTCGGTTTCAAATACTTCGTCTCCGGACTGTTGGACGGTTCGCTGGGCTTCGGTGGGGAAGAGTCGGCCGGCGCCTCGTTCCTGCGCAAGGACGGAACCGTTTGGACCACCGACAAGGACGGGATTTTGCTGTGCCTACTGGCCGCGGAGATCACCGCCGTCACCGGCAAGTCCCCCTCTCAGCTGCACCGCGAGCAGGTGGAACGCTTCGGCGAGTCCTGGTACGCGAGGATCGACCAGGCCGCCAGCAAGGAAGAGAAGGCGAAGCTGGCCAACCTGTCCCCCGACAACGTGACGGCGTCGGAGCTGGCGGGCGAGGCGATTACGGCCAAACTGGTCCGCGCCCCCGGCGACAATCAGCCGATCGGCGGCCTGAAGGTGACCACGGAGAACGCCTGGTTTGCCGCCCGCCCCTCGGGAACTGAGGACGTCTACAAGATTTACGCCGAGTCCTTCATTAGCGAGGAGCATCTGGGTCAGGTCCAGAGCGCCGCCAAGCAGGTGGTGGACGAGGCGTTGGGCCAGTAGTCAGCCAGCTCACCTAGTCAGGCAGCCGGTTTCCCACCCGCTAGAACAGGGTTGGGGGACCGGCTGATCTGTGCAGATTAGCCAGGGCCTCCCGGCCGGTAGCCGCCTCAATCAGCAGCCACTCTCCGCCTTGGCCACTGATCGTCACCGGGCGGAGCAGGGCGGTGGAGAGTAGCTCTTCCCAGCGATCCCGCGCCTCCCCCGGGGTGACTCGCGGATGCGGGTCCGCCAGCGGGTCGCGCTCCAGGTCAAACAGGGTCGAGTCGGGACCGACAGTCGGGACTGGAGCCGCCGGGGTCGCCGAGGTCAGCTCAGGACCCGTGGCCCGCCGCAGGCCGGGTCCCGGCTTGGGCTGCGCGCCGCGCTGAAATGCCTCCGCCGCCGCCCGCGCCCGATCGTCAGCCAACTCGTTCAGCCGGTGGCCGGCATGGCCCTTCACCCACTCGAACCGATAGCTGCGCCCCCGAAGGGCCTGATCCAGCTCCTCCAGGATCTCCCGGTTAGCCACCGGCTTCCCATCGGCCTTCTTCCACCCGCGCCGCTTCCACCCGGGCAACCACTTGGTCACGCAGTTGATCACGTACTGGGAGTCGGCCAGGATGTGGAGGGGCTCTGCCGCCAGACCGGCCCGCTCGGTGGCCCGCAGCAGCTCCAGCACCGCGGTCAACTCCCCGATGTTGTTAGTGGCCGAGGGCCATCCGCCCGCGTCCCACTCGTCCGCCGAAATTACCCAGGCCCACCCGGCCGGGCCGGGGTTACCTAGGGAAGAGCCGTCCACTGCCACAGTAATAGTCACCCCCAGATTGTAGCCCGCCCAAACCGGGGTCAGGACTTACCCTTGGACTATGCGCAGATCAGGTTCTCATCCCAAGTCCTCCCGACCCCGGTTTGACGACCGCCCACGAAACGGTACCGGCTCGGAACTGGTGGAGCTGTTGCACCGGATCGACGGGTCCGCCTACGGCGCCTACAAGCGGGCGTTGGGCTCGTGGAATTTTGGCGCCTACCGGGTAGACTTCACCCGGGTGCAGGCCGATCCCTACGCTCCCCCGTCGTCGATCCGGGTTCGCTACCGCCGCGACCAGGTGGACCTATCCGACACCGACCTGCACAGTCAGGATCGGCAGTTGGCCACCGCCGACTTCTTGGCCCGGCGGGCCGGAGACCTGATTCGCCAGCACGCACCGGCCCTTTCGATTGCTCCCTGCGGCCCCGAGATCCTGGAACGGTCCTCAGCCCGGGTTGGCTCGGAAGACTTCGAGCTGAGAATCGCGGTGCGTCTGCCCGCCCGGGGTCGAACCGTGCTGGGGCGCCAGGCCGCACAGATTTTCACCGAGCAGCTCCCCCGGGTTTTGCGCGAGCTGTTCAACTTTTCCGATTCGGCCCACCGCGAGGATTGGCTAGCCCACGTCCATGCTTTGGCTGATCACCGCGCACTGCAACAACTGCTGGTTGAACGGAACCTGGTCGGTTTCATTGCCGACGGTTCCCGGTTGGCCCGCGCCTCCGGGGTGTCGGCCCAGCCGCTGCGCTCCGGCGTGCCGTTCACGGCCCCGGCTTCACGGCGGCAGCAGGTCGAGTTGCCCCACGCGGGCGTTGTTTCGGGCCTGGCCATTCCCGCTGGAATCACCGTGCTGGAGGGCGGCGGCTTCCACGGTAAGTCCACCGTCCTGACCGCGTTGGAGCAGGGCGTCTACCCACACGTTCCCGGGGATGGGCGCGAGCTGGTGGCGGCCCTGCCCTCCGCGATGAAGGTTCGCGCGGCCGACGGGCGTCCAATTACCCGGGTCGACGTGTCGGCCTTCATCAACCACCTGCCCACCGGCTCGTCCACCACCCGGTTCTCCACCCAAAATGCCTCCGGCTCGACCTCACAGGCCGCCTCAATCATTGAGGCCATCCAGGCCGGATCCCAGTTGCTGCTGTTCGACGAGGACACTTCCGCCACCAACCTGATGATCCGCGATGCACGGATGCGGACCCTGGTTCAGGCCGACCAGGAGCCGATCACACCGCTGGTCGATCGGATTCGGAGCCTGCCCTCCGAGCGCGGGGTTTCGGTCATCATGGTGACCGGAGGTTCTGCCGACTACCTGGATGCGGCCGACCTGGTCCTGCAGATGGATGCCTATCGGTGCCTGGACGCCACCGAGCGGGCCGGCGAGGTGATGGCCGCGTTTCCCCGCCAGCGGACCGACCTACCCGACTTCCCCACTCCCCTTCCCCGCTCGGTCGTGCGGGTTCGTCCCGGTGGGGAGCGCTCCCGAACCAAGACTCAGGGGGTCGACCGGATCGAGCTGGACCGCCAGGGAGTCGACGTAACGGATGTGGAGCAGATCGTTGACCCCGGCCAGACGGAGGCAATCGCGTGGATCATTCGCGGCGTCACCGAGCAGTTGGCCGACGGCCACCGCACTCTTGAGCAGCTGGTAGATGAGGTGCTGGCCGGGGTGGAGGATCGGGGCCTGGACGCGCTGGTGGACTTTGGCGCCCGCCCATTTCCCCCGTTCTTGGCCCGTCCGCGAAAGGTCGATATCTGCGCGGGGATTAACCGACACCGCTCGCTCAAGATCGGATGACCGGCGGGGGCAAACCGCCCCTGATCAGGCATTTTACCTGCCGCTGCGCGAGCACTATCGCCCGGGGATGAGACTTATAAGTCTGTAGACTCATAAGGCTCATGATCCAACTATTGGATCATGTCCGTGACCCGTCTCCAGCGAGCCTTTGGGAAGAATTTTCGTTCCCACCGGCAGCAGCTTGGGCTGAGTCAGGAACGTTTTGCCGAGATGCTCGGCGTCCACCGCACCTACCTGGGCGGGATCGAACGGGGTGAGCGGAACCTGTCGCTGCAGTCGATCGAGTATTACTGCTCCCGGTTAGGGTTGGACCCGCTGACGATGCTGACCCCGGTAGAGGACGAGCAGGCTCAGCCGGACCCGAAGTTGTAGCGGATCCAGTCGAAGCCACCCCCGGATATTTCTGGGATGACCCCACCTAGTTTCGGTAGCCTGTGAGCACTTGCCCGTTTCCGGAAAGGCCCGCGCGTGACCCAACCTGCAACTCCCGCTTCGGTCCCCACTGCCCCACTGAGTCGCCTGTGGGGGATCGACGTGGCTCGTTTCTGCGCCATCGTGGGAATGATGGCAGCGCACCTGCTGGGCTGGGGTGAGTACACTCCCTGGCTGGAGGCGATCACCTCCGGGTTCCCCTCCACCCTGTTTGCCGTGTTAGGTGGGTTTGGCCTGGTATTTGCCAGTCGCCGCTACGCTTTCGCCCCGACCTCCTGGCCGGGAATCGCAGCCGGCATTGCCCGCGGGGTAGTCGTCCTGGTCTTGGGCTTGGCGTTAGAGTGGCTGCCCCAGCATCCGATTGCGATCATCCTGGTCTACTACGGGACCGCTATGATCCTGGTGGCCCCGCTGATTTACCTTCGCGCCCGGTGGCTGTTGCTGCTGGCGGCGGCGTTGGCCCTGCTCGGACCCCAGTTGCTGGGAGCGCTGCCGCACGACGGCTACCTGGAGCTGGGGAATCCGGTGGCGGCGGCGCAGTCGGTCCTGTTCGCAGGGATGTATCCAGCCCTGACCTGGGTGGTTTATCTGCTGATCGGGGTACTGCTCTGCCGGTGGTTTCTGGCCGAGCGGGAGGCGGGCCGGTCCGAACGGGCGGGCGCCTGGCTTTTCATCGGGGGACTTGGGGCCGGCTCGGTCGGCTGGCTGGCCGGCTGGCTCTATCAGGAGTTCTGGTGGGAGCCCCCCTGGGATTCAGGGGTGGGCGCCCCGGTTTCGGCGGGATGGAACGCCCTGCTGCAGCTGAGCACGCACACCGGCTCCACCGTGGACTTGGTTCGCACCGCCGGCCTCTCGGTGGCGTTGATCGGGCTGTGCCTGCTGGCCACGGCCCGGTCCACTGCGGTTCCGCTCGGGTGGCGACCGATCGTGGGGATGGGGGCAGCTCCGCTGACTGCCTACACGCTGCACCTGCTGATGACCTCGTTCGGTCTCTTCTTCGCCGGGGGGATGTCGGTGCTGCTTGAGCCGGAACGGGTGAGCTGGTTTTCAGTTGCATTCGTGGTGCAACTGCTGGTGCTGTTGGTCGGGGGCGCCTACCTGTTCTCCCGGAAGCGACGCGGGCCCTTGGAGCTGCTGGTGTCTCGGGTCGCCCAGACCGCGGGCGAGTTGGCTTGGGGCCGGTGGGAGCCGCGCCGCTGATCCTGGCGTCAAGACACCAGTTGGCCCGAGGAACCTAGTCCCCGGGCCAACTCTTGGCTTAGTGCCTGGCTGCTAGAGCATGCAGGACACGCAGTTCTCCACTTCGGTCCCCTCCAGGGCCATCTGGCGGATCCGCACGTAGTAGAGGGTTTTGATCCCCTTCCGCCACGCGTAGATGTAAGAGCGGTTCAGCTCCCGGGTCGTGACCGTGTCCGGGTAGAACAGCGTCAGCGACAGGCCCTGGTCCACGTGCTGGGTCGCCGCAGCGTAGGTGTCGATGATCTTTTCCGGGCCGAGCTCGTAGGCATCCTGGAAGTACTCCAGGTTGTCGTTGGTCAGGTAGGGCGCCGGGTAGTAGACGCGGCCAATCTTCCCTTCCTTCCTAATCTCGATCTTGGAGGTGATCGGGTGAATGGAAGAGGTCGAGTTGTTGATGTAGCTGATCGAACCGGTCGGCGGAACGGCCTGCAGATTCTGGTTGTACATCCCGTACTGGGCCACATCCCGAGCCAGTTCGGCCCAGTCTTCGCGGGTGGGCAGCTTGACCGAGGAGTTGGCGAACAGTTCCCGGACCCGCTCAGTCTGCGGAACCCAGTCCTGGTTCACGTACTTCTCGAAGTACTCCCCGCTGGCATACTTGGACTTCTCAAACCCGTCGAAGGTCTCCCCCCGCTCCCGGGCAATCTTGTTCGAAGCCTTGATCGCTTCGTACGCCACCGCCATGAAGTAGATGTTGGTGAAGTCCAGGCCTTCCTCGGAACCGTAGTGGATCCGCTCCCGACCCAGGTAACCGTGCAGGTTCATCTGCCCCAGCCCAATCGCGTGGCTGCGGGCGTTGCCCTTGGCAATTGAGGGGACCGACTCGATGTTGGAAAGATCCGAGACCGCGGTCAGCGCCCGAATGGCCGTCTCTACCGTCAGGGAGAAGTCCTCCGAATCCATCGCCTTGGCAATGTTCAGGGAACCCAGATTGCAGGAAATGTCCTTCCCCACGTGCGCGTAGGACAGGTCCGGGTTGTACTCGCTGGGCTCGGAGACCTGCAGGATTTCTGAGCACAGGTTCGACATGGTCACGCGACCGGCGATGGGATTGTCTCGGTTCACCGTGTCCTCAAACAGGATGTACGGGTAGCCGGACTCAAACTGGATCTCCGCCAGCGTCTGGAAAAAGCGGCGAGCATTGATCTTCCGCTTCTTGATCTGCGGGTTATCCACCATTTCCCGGTAGTGTTCGGTCACCGAGATCTCGCTAAAGGCCTTCCCGTAGACGCGCTGAACGTCGTAGGGGCTGAACAGGTACATGTCCTCATTGTTCTTCGCCAACTGGAAGGTGATATCAGGGATCACGACACCCAGGGAGAGGGTCTTAATCCGCACCTTTTCATCCGCGTTCTCACGTTTAGTGTCCAGGAAAGACATGATGTCGGGGTGGTGGACGTTGAGGTACACGGCGCCCGCACCCTGCCGGGCACCAAGCTGATTGGCGTAACTGAAGGAATCTTCCAGCAACTTCATCACTGGAACAACCCCGGAAGACTGGTTTTCGATTCGTTTGATCGGCGCGCCCGCTTCACGCAGGTTAGTGAGAGCCAAGGCAACGCCCCCGCCGCGCTTAGAGAGCTGCAAAGAGCCGTTTATTGCACGAGCAATGGACTCCATGTTGTCTTCGATGCGAAGCAGGAAACA
>WPCI01317094.1_pt1 | contig 48190 bp, 45 predicted proteins | sample 5399871 | NCBI WGS metagenome assembly WPCI01 (sample SAMN12869469, study PRJNA574797) | sludge metagenome | isolation source: wastewater treatment of pH7 | place: China:Beijing | collected 2019-05-20 | reverse complement strand
AGGATCAGAAAACCGTAATTGCCGATCACTTACAGTATAGTCGACCGAATAGTGATTTAAGCGTTCTTGCCAATATTTCAAACTATTTTGAGGCAGCTTCAGACCAATCGTTGAGATAAAATTTTGCTGCTCATAACGCTGCCCAAGATGTGGCACAATAAAAAAGGTCACGACACTACCTGGGGTACCTTGATAATCGCCGTAGTAGTAATGAAGCATCCGGTGATTTTCTTGATTGACGGTATTCTTAACAAAACGCATACCCAAAACTTCTGTATAGAATCGTACATTTTCATGACCGTCTTTGGTCAATAATGAGATATGATGAAATGCTGCCATGGGAACCCCTTCTTTTTTTCTTACTTTTAATAAGTATAATCGAGAAAATGATGTTCCACAAGTTAAGCGACTTGTTAGTGGAAAAAAGCGGATAGGAAATTAGCTGACCCCTTCGATAGAATTCTATTTTTGACCAAAAATGTTGATCTAATCACGATGCTTGTCATTCGAGCTTGTCATTTTTTGGCTGCTTTGGTATCTTGCTTGTAACTTATCTTTTCAACAATTAGGTTTGATTTAGGGGGATGAAGAATTGCTAGGAGAAAAATTGAAAACACAACGAATGTCATTAGGATTGACCCAACAAGAGGTCGCCGACCATCTGCATGTCTCGCGGCAGACGATCTCGAATTGGGAGGTAGGAAGAAACTTTCCAGACATTCCAATGATCATTTCGATCAGTGATTATTACCATACCTCCTTAGACGAATTGTTGAAAGGTGATGAACGATTAATGGATAAAATGAAGAAAGATGCAGAGCTCGTCAAACGAACCAAGTGGAGGAAAATTTTTGATGCAGCATTTGTGGTGCTGTTGCTGCTGACGGTAATCTTTGCCTTTGTGGTGAGTAAGATGCCGAATCTGGCAAATCAAAAACTATGGCCGATGCTGATCGTCGGCGTTGTATTTATCTTTTCGATCGTACGTTTCCTTATGGTCATTCCGAAAGACGATAAGGTCAGTGGAAGATATGCGCCGATAATTGTTCCAAAGTCTTTTGGTGTTGGTTGGGCGATCAATCCTTATCATCCGTTGGGGCTAGCGTTGCTGATGGGAATCCTTATTGCGATTGAATTGATGATCTTTTTGGGATGAAAGAAATAATCGAGTTGCCTTTTTTAGACAACAAGTTAAATACCAAAAATGATACAGTGGTAAGCGACTACCCGTTGCTTACCACGTTTCTTTATTCTTTTTAGTTGATTGGAATATAAATATCAATAAAACTCTTATCTCTGTAATTTTTAGGAGGCTCGGTAAGGAACCGTTCAAATCAGGATTGTATCGTGGGCTTTCTGATCGCCCTTAAAAAGCCATTCTTGGTACATATAGTTCCAAGCCTCCCAATATTCTTTTGCGGACAGTTCGAAATGTCCGACGCCAAATTTGCTTGAAATACTAGATAAGCCTATATTGCCGGTTTCTTGGACGGTTTGATCATTTTTTGAATTCTTTGTCTGCTATCTGACGAAAGCTAAGCAGAAAACTTCACTTACAAATAGTAAGATGATAAGGTGAGGGTAATTAAGCGAGAGAATGTGATTGACTTCTTTCATTCAGGAGGTTTTTATTATGACAGTAATTATTCCAACATTTCAATTAAGTGCGGCCGCACAGATTGATCGCGTGTCTTTGAAAGTAGCCAATTTAGAAAAAATGACCCGTTTTTACCAAGACGTGATTGGCCTGCAAGTCTTAGATCAAAATACATCTCAAAGTACACTAGGGATTCGCGATACGGTATTACTAGAATTACATAAAGTGCAAGCACCGCTACCAGTAACACCGAAAACCGGTTTGTATCATGTGGCTTTTTTATTACCTAGTCGAAAAGATTTGGGCAATGCTTTGCTTCATTATTTACAGGTCGATGCGCCCTTAATTGGGGCCAGTGATCACGGTTATAGCGAAGCACTCTATTTGACTGATCCAGAGGGTAACGGCATCGAAGTGTACTATGATAAGCCGCAAAGCGAATGGGATATTCGTGCAGATGGTGAGATCGTTGGTGTGACACTGGAAATGGATGCGGAAGCAGTGATCGCTGCTGGTGATAATAGATGGACAGGTTTTCCGATGGGGACAACAGTTGGTCATGTTCACTTAAAAGTAGCGGATCTGATGCAAACAGAACAATTTTTCACAGAAGTTTTAGGCTTATCTTTGAAAAATAATTTTGGCGATCAAGCCAAATTCTTTGCTACGGGCGATTACCATCACCATATTGGTTCCAATATTTGGTTAGGAAAAAATATTCCTGCCATGACCGAAAACGACTTGGGCTTGGATTATTTCAGTTTCACTGTACCCAATCAAGCCGAGTTGGACCGGTTAGAAAATCACTGGAAAAACCAGATTGATTACACAAAAGATGAGAGCGGTAGTTTGATAGTGGTTGATCCCAACGGAATTACGCTAAAGTTTGAGAAATAGGCTTATTATCATAGCTTCTTAATGTAGAAGTAGTTGGAAATACGGGAATTAAATTATTAAGCTTAAATAATCGAAGGAATCAAACTAACACAGTAGATTTGTTTATAATAATACCCCACCAGAAAATATATCTGGTGGGGTATTTGTTGGGGAACAAACTTATTTAGAGTTGGTTTCATCCCAGTTATAATCTATAAACATTGTTAAATCAAGGTAAACACTTCAATTTTAGTTAGAAGCCTATTCCCACTCCACAGTTGCTGGTGGCTTAGATGTAATATCATACACGATCCGGTTCACATGAGCGACTTCATTGACGATTCGAACGGAAATCTTTTGCAAGACATCCCATGGGATGCGTGCGAAGTCTGCGGTCATACCGTCGATTGAAGTGACTGCGCGGATACCGACTGTGTAGTCGTAAGTACGGCCGTCGCCCATCACACCGACTGAACGAATGCCGGGTAGGACAGTGAAGTATTGCCAGATGTCGCGGTCAAGACCAGCGTTGGCGATTTCTTCACGCAAGATCGCGTCTGATTCGCGGACGATTTCTAGTTTTTCTTCGGTGATTTCACCAAGGACACGGATACCTAGACCTGGTCCTGGGAATGGTTGGCGCCAAACGATTGAGTCAGGCATGCCAAGCTGTGTTCCTAATTCGCGGACTTCGTCTTTGAATAGGGTATTTAATGGTTCGATCAATTCGAACTGCATATCTTCTGGTAATCCACCAACGTTATGGTGAGATTTGATGGTTTGAGCGGTTTCGGTGCCAGATTCGATCACATCGGTATAAAGCGTACCTTGGGCTAAGAATGAGATGCCTTCTTGGCCAGCAAGTTTGGTTGCTTCATCGTCGAATAGGTAGACGAATTCGTTTCCGATGATTTTACGTTTTTTCTCTGGATCAGAAACGCCAGCCAATTTATCTAAGAAACGGTCTTTGGCATCGACTTTGATGATGTTCAAGCCGAATTTGCCGCCAAGAGCTTCCATCACTTGTTCGCCTTCGTTTTTACGTAATAGACCGTGGTCAACGAAGATTGAAGTTAATTGATCGCCGATCGCTTTTTGTAAAAGTACACCTACGACAGAGGAGTCTACACCGCCTGATAGGCCTAGTAAGACTTTTTTGTCGCCGACTTGTTCGCGGATTTTTGCAACTTGCATATCGATGAAGTTATCCATCGTCCAGTCGCCTTTACATTGGCAGACATCTAGGGCAAAGTGACGTAATAACTCGTTGCCGTATTCAGAATGGCGAACTTCTGCGTGGAATTGGATTCCGTAGAAGTTACGAGCTGTATCTTGGATCGCTGCGATCGGGCAGTCTTTGCTGGTGCCGACTTTTTCGAAGCCTTCTGGCACTTGAGTGACTAAGTCGCCGTGGCTCATCCAAACGGTTTGTTCTTTTGGTGTGCCAGCAAATAGGACGGCATCATCAGAGATGACTTCCAAGGTTGCTTGACCGTATTCACGGTTTTTGGCAGGTTCGACTTTTCCGCCTAAGTTATATGTGATCAGCTGCATGCCGTAACAGATTCCTAAGATTGGAATCCCTAATTCAAAGATTTTTGGATCGATGGAGAAGGCTCCTTCGTCATAGACACTATTTGGTCCGCCAGAAAGAATGATTCCCTTTGGATTGATGGCTTTGACTTCTTCAGCAGTGATGCGGTGACTCATTAGTTCTGAGAAGACACCGAATTCACGGATACGACGAGTGATTAATTGGTTATATTGACTACCATAATCAAGTACGATGATTTTTTCTACGTTGGTCATTTCGGTAGAAACGTTTGTCACAATTATTACCCCTTTTCAAGTTTTATTATAAAAGAAAGCAAGCTTTCTTTATAAGCTAGTATTTACGTAAATAGATTTCATCAATGATATGATGTTTTGCCTTGTGCAAGATAATATCAGCTCGGCCTCTGGTTGGCAAGATATACTCTTCCAGATTCTTCAAATTGACATTTTTCCAAACATCTTCCGCCATCGCTAAAGCTGCTTGGCGATCACCGACAGCATAGTCGTAATAATAATTGTCCGGATCTTTAAAGGCTGTATCTAGTAAGGATTCAAACCGTTCTAAATACCATTTTTCAATCAGATTAGGATCAGCATCAACAAAAATCGACAAATCGAAAAAGTCGCTGACGTAGATTTGTTGGTTGGCGGGCAGTTGCAAAGTATTGATCCCTTCCACGATTAAAATATCTGGCGAATCGATCATCTCGTGTTCACCTTCGACGATATCATAGACATCGTGGGAATATTTTGGAATCGGAATATTTTCTTTGCCAGATTTTACTTCGTTTAGAACATCGATCAACTTTTCCATGTCATAACTTTCAGGAAAGCCTTTCCGATCCATGATCCCACGTTCTTCTAAGATGGCATTGGGATATAAGAAACCATCGGTGGTGATCAATTGGACGTTTTGATGTTTGAACAAACGGTCTAACAAGGTCTGCAATAAACGAGCGGTGGTACTTTTTCCGACAGCCACACTACCGGCGATCCCGATAATAAATGGTGGCATCTTCACGTAGCGATGGAGAAACAGGCCTTTGCTTAAAGTTAACGATTCAAAATCTTTCATATATAGATGGATCAAGTGACATAAAGGTACATAAACATCGGCCACATCTTTCATCGAGATTCGGTCGTTCAAACTTTTGATATTATCTAACTCCGTTTGAGTTAGCGGCGTATTTCCCTGTGTATAAAAGTCCTGCCACTGGTCGCGGGAAATTTGAAAATAGTTCCCTCTTTCGTTCATAGGAACCTCCTTATTCATATTAAGGTAATCATTTCTCAAAAATCGAAAAATGATTCGGATGTTCATGCCGTAACCCATTTTTCAAATTACGTTCGTCTTCACCAAGAACGCAAGCAAAGACACACAAAAAAAGGGAAAGAAAAACTGGCAACTGCGCCTATTTTACCATAAAATCAGCAGTAGAAAGTATGCTAGGTCTAAGAAATCCGGATATTTTCCTTTCAAAAAAAGGCTATAAGCCATTCTATCCGATAAAAATGTAAAAAAGCTATCAGAACGGTAGGAGTTTCATTGTTTTTTTAGTTCTGAAGATAAAAACTAGGCAGATGTTAAGGAAAAAGAGAGAATCAAACGGAAAATGGCTAGTATGACAATTATTTCCTTATTTGGCGGATGTTATTTGTCTAAATAAATTCGATGTTTCGTGCTATGATAGAACCGATAGAATTGCGAGGAGGATGAAGGTATGAAAGAGATCGTTTTATTCGGCGACAGTTTATTGGCTGGTGTGATGAATGGCGAGACTAGCGATATTTTAGATAAGTATATTCTTGCTGAGTTGACGGAAATGGGTTTTCCCGGCTATCGGATAGTCAAATTTGCTAAGCGAGGTGAAACTTCTTCTGACGGATTGGCGCGAATCGATGAAGCAGTGGAGGCAGAAGGTGACTTTGTGGTCATTTCATTTGGGACCAATGATTCATTGAAACAGGGGGATTCACTGGAAACATTTGGCGAAAACCTCAAAGAGATCATCGAATCCTTCGATGCGTCAAAAGTTATCTTATTAACTACGGGCTATATCAATACAGATATTTATCCAAAGGGTGACAATGAACGTCAACAGCTCTTCGCGCAGAAAGCGAAAATGGTGGCGGCAGAATCAGGCGTCAACGTAATTGATCTGTACCATCATATGACCGTCTATCCAAAACCAAATGAGTTTGTGCAGCAGGCTGATGGGATTCATCCTTCAAAAGAAGGGTACCATTTCTTAGGCGCCTTGATTGCACGCGATATCAAAGAAATATTACTAGCAGAAGGGTAAGAACATGGCAAATCATTATTATTCCGAAAATCCTGAGATAGCTCACGACTTGCATCAATGGTCGTTTGAATTGGCAGGTAAAACATTTCAATTTATGACTGACAGCGGCGTTTTTTCCCGCGATACGGTGGATTACGGCTCACGAGTGTTGATCGAACATTTTGATGCAGCAAATATACCGGAAGGAACACTATTAGATGTCGGTTGTGGCTATGGTCCAATCGGTCTGGCATTGGCTTATCAGACCGGTCGTCCGGTTGAAATGATCGATGTGAATAATCGTGCGGTAGAGTTGGCGCAGGGAAATGCCAAACGCAACGGCATTTCAGCGGATGTCCATCAATCAAATATCTATGAAACCTTACATCAATCCGAATATGCGGCGATCATCAGTAATCCGCCAATTCGAGCTGGAAAAAAAGTGGTTCACCAAATTTTGAGCGATGCGGCGCCTTTATTAAAGGTTGGTGGCACATTAACCATCGTGATCCAAAAGAAACAAGGGGCACCTAGTGCAAAAAGCAAAATGGAAGAAGTCTTCGGCAATGCAGAGATCGTAGCCAAAGATAAGGGTTATTATATTATTCGCAGTGAGAAAGAGTAGGGATGTTTGAGGTTGTGAAAAAAGTGGCTTATTTCCGAAGAAGTTATTTTTGGAACACCGTTTATCCGAAAAAAGGAGGGGTGACAAGACTTTTGTCCCCTCTCCTTTTTTCATAAGGGAAATGTCTTGCAAGATGAGTCATAGAAAGGCTATAATCACATTGACTCATGTTTTTCACAAATGTGATGGAGGAGGGCAGGTTTATGCAAAAAGAAGAAGATAAATTATTGGTGCGCATTGCTGAAATGTATTATCAAGAAGATAAAAATCAAAGTCAAATCTCGAAAGAATTGAATATTCATCGTAGCACGATCAGTCGCTTATTGAAACGTTCCCGTAACGAAGGAATTGTGAATATTTCTATCAATTATGATAAGGCAGGAACTTACAACATTGAAAAAGAGCTGCAGGAAAAATTTGACCTAGAAAAAGCAATCATTGTACAAGCAGGTGCTGATCTAAGTCGGACACAAAAGGACAAATTGTTAGCACAAGGAGTCGCTGAATACCTGAAAGAAATTATCAAGGATGGGATGATTTTTGGTTTTTCATGGGGGGAAACCATGTCGGCGATTCCTGAAGGATTGGGTAATTATGGTGTAGAAAACATTTTGTGCGTGCCGATGATTGGTGGTCCATCTGGAAGACTGATCAGTGACTATCATGTCAACACGATCACATATGAAGCATCGAAGAAACTGAACGGGCGGGCATTGTTGATTGATTCGCCAGCTTTTCCTGAAACAGTCGCACTGAAGAAGGCTTTGATGGAAAATGAATTCAACCAAGAATTGATTGATTATTGGCGCAAGATTGATATTGCGATCTTAGGGATCGGTTCACCAACCTTGAAAGCCAGCGAGAGCTGGAAACAGTTCTATGGTGAAGATGTGTTGGCTTATTTAGAAGGCAAAAAAGTCGTGGGTGACGTGGTTTCTCGCTTTTATAATATTGAGGGCGAACACATTGATAATACGTTAGATGCTCGCTTGATCGGAATCGATATTGATGATTTGAAACGGACACCTCACCGGATTGGGGTGGCCGAAGCTGTTGATAAAGCAGATGCGATAGCTAGTGCATTAAAGGGACGTTATATCAATGTATTAGTCACAACTGAAGAGACAGCCCGAGAAGTGTTGAAAAAATAGGAAGATCTCCTACGTTATTAAAATGTAGACAAGCTAACATGCTTGTCTTTTTTTGTGTCTTCAATAGGGGAGAAACTTGCTTAAAACGAGATGGCGTAAAAGATTAGCGCTTGTTTTTCTTCCGATAAATAGGAAATGAAAAATCTAAAAAGAGCAGCTGTGGTCAAAATTGACTATAGTTGCTCTTTTTGCACTTTTGTGATTTGGTTTTAAAAAAGTTGAAAAAAGTTATTGACAACGTTTTCTTGTGCAGTTAATATAAAGGTACAACAAATGTTAAATCCAAATCACAAATGTTAAAAAGGAGCGTTCACAATGGATTGGTTAGATGTAAAAGGAAAAACAGTCATAGTTACCGGGGGTTCATCAGGAATTGGCGCGGCGATTGTCAAAGAATTATGTGAATTAGGGATCAATGTCGTAAATGCTGACTTGAGAGAAGGCTCATTTGCTCATGAGAATCTATTTTTTAGTCAAACGGATGTTACTTCTCCGGAATCTGTTGAACAAACAGTGGCTGCAACTGTTTCTAAATATCAAACAATTGATGCTGTAGTCAATAATGCGGGTATCAATATTCCAGCATTATTAGTAGATGAAGACATGGCAGAAGGTGGAAAATTCCAGATTAACGAGCAAATTTTTAACAAAATGATCGCGATCAACCAAAAAGGTGTCTACCTGATGGGTCAAGCAGTTGGCCGCGTGATGGTGAGACAAGGTTATGGTGTCATCATCAATATGTCATCTGAATGTGGTTTAGAAGGTTCGGAAGGACAAAGTGTCTATGCTGCAACAAAAGCTGCGGTAAATAGCTTCACTCGTTCATGGGCCAAAGAATTAGGTAAAAAAGGTGTTCGTGTTGTAGGGATTGCACCAGGCATTATGGAAGAAACGGGATTACGGACAATTGAGTATGAAACAGCTTTGGCTTACACCCGTGGAATTACGGTTGAACAATTACGTGCAGGCTATAGCAATGCAAAAACGATTCCATTGGGAAGAGATGGAAAATTGAGTGAAGTCGCTGATTTAGTTGCTTACTTTGTATCTGGTCGTTCAAGTTATATCGATGGTGTGACAGTCAATGTAGCTGGCGGGAAAACCCGAGGATAGTAGATTTTATCTCTGTTGATCGTAAAAATTACTTACGATCAACAGAGTAGAGGATAAGTAAAAAATGGGAGGGAATTATGAATAAAGTAATTTTAGTTGCTCATGGAAAGTTAGCACATGAGATGAAAAATTCAGCTGAGATGATTTTTGGAGAGTTGTCTGATTTTGAATCGATTCAATTTTTAAAAGAAGAAGGACTAGACACGGTTCAAGAAAAAATTAGTGCAGCAATCAAGGATGAAGCAGCATCGTATCTTATTTTAACGGATTTATTTTGTGGGACACCGTACAATGCCAGTTGTGCAGTAGCAATGAAAAATCCTGAGTGTGAGATCGAAGTTGTATCAGGAATGTCGTTACCGATTGTTTTGGAAGTAGCTAGTATGCTAAGTGGAAGTCTACAAGAGATTGTGAACCATGCTACAAGCATTCCCTGCGATACAGTGAAAGCGTTTAAACAACAGATGATTGAGGAAGAGGAGGATTTTTAAGATGAAAATCAAATTAGCACGAATTGATGATCGTTTGATTCACGGGCAAGTTGCGACAGTTTGGGCAAAGGAAGCCGGTGCCAAAAGAATTATCGTTGTCAGTAAAGAGGTAGCGAATGATGAGATTCGCAAAACGTTAGTTAAGCAAGCAGCACCGCCAGGAATCAAAGTAAACATTGTTGATCCGGAAAAAGCAGTCAAAGTCTACAACAATCCTAAATACGTGGATGAAACGGTCTTTTATTTATTCACGAATCCTATGGAAGTCTTGGAAATGGTTCAACTGAATGTTCCAATCAAATCAATCAATATTGGCGGGATGCAATTTAAAACAGGACGGACACAAGTCACTAAAGCCGTGTCTGTTGATCAAACGGAAGTCGATGCGTTTCGTAGTTTAGAAAAAGCAGGAGTTGAACTGGATTTACGGGTCGTTGCAACAGATCCAAAAGGAAATTTTGAAGAAAAACTGAAAGAAGCAGGTTTCTAAAGGCTAACAGAATTAGGAGGACACAAAAATGGAATTATCAGTTTTACAGGTTGTACTTATTTTTCTTTTTTCATGTGTGTGTGGGATGGGCAGTGTATTAGATGAATTTCAAACACATCGACCATTGATCGCGTGTACGATGGTTGGTTTGATTTTAGGTGATATTCAAACAGGAATTATTTTAGGTGGAACGTTGGAATTGATTGCGTTGGGTTGGATGAACATCGGTGCGGCACAATCACCGGATTCGGCATTAGCCAGTGTAATTTCGACAATTTTAGTAGTTGTTGGCCAGCAAGATATTCAATCAGGTATCGCAATTGCATTACCAGTTGCAGCAGCAGGACAAGTTTTAACAGTTATTGCACGGACCATCACAGTAGCATTCCAGCATGCGGCGGATCGTGAAGCAGAAAAAGCGAATTTCAATAAGATTATCTTACTACATTTTAGTGCTTTGTTTATTCAGGCATTGCGCGTGGCGATTCCGGCCACAATTGTAGCAGCATTCGTTAGTGCCGAGATGGTAACAACAATGTTGGATATGATCCCAGATGTAATTACGGGTGGCTTGGCAGTTGCAGGCGGATTTATCGTAGTTGTCGGATATGCGATGGTCTTGAACATGATGAGCGTTGCTTACTTGATGCCGTTCTTCTACCTTGGATTTGTTATGGGCGGTTATTTAGAATTCAGTTTGCTTGCTTTCGGGATTGTGGGATTAATTACGGCATTGATCTATGTCCAGTTGAATCCAAACTTTAAGAAAAATGAAGTTCAAAGCAATCATGTAGCGGCAGTTGTTGCAGGTGAACTAGCTGATGATGAATTAGAGGATTAGGAGGATATCTTAAATGGAAAATACTTCAACGACTAAAAGTAAAAAAGATATATATGCACAATCTCAATTGACTAAAAAGGATTTAATGACGACTTTTGTCTTTTCAAATTTCCAACAAGCATCCTTTAACTTTGAGCGGATTCATGCGTTGGCATTTTGTGTGGATATGATTCCAACGATTCGCCGCGTTTACAAAACAAAAGAAGAACAATCCGAGGCGTTGAAGCGCCACCTGACGTTCTTTAACACCACACCAGCTGTTTGTGGTCCGGTAATCGGCGTAACAATGGCGATGGAAGAGGCACGAGCAAGTGGTGCAGATATTGATGATGGAACAATTAACAGTTTAAAAGTTGGTTTGATGGGCCCGTTAGCAGGTGTCGGGGATCCTTTAGTTTGGGGAACTTTACGACCAATCACTGCCGCATTAGGAGCGTCTTTAGCTTTGTCGGGCAACGTGATGGGACCACTTCTATTCTTCGTAGCGTTTAATGCGATCCGTTTAGCGATGAAATGGTTTGGCTTGACCTATGGATTTAGTAAAGGAATGGACATCGTTAAAGATCTATCAGGTAATTTATTACAGAAATTGACTGAAGGAGCAACGATTTTAGGTCTATTCATTATGGGTGTCTTGGTAACTAAATGGACAACAATCAATATCCCGCTAGTTGTATCAAAAACTCCGGGAGCAGATGGAAAAATGGTCATTACAACTGTCCAAAATGTTTTAGATGATCTAGTACCGGGATTGCCAGCACTAGGATTAACCCTTTTGATGATGTATTTATTGAAGAAAAAAGTTAGTCCGATTGTTTTGATCTTTGTCCTATTTGGAGTGGGTATTCTTGGTTATTGGTTAGGCATTTTGGCATAGCCATCATAGTAGACAAGTCTGATTACCAGCTTTTTAAGCAAAGAGTAAAACTTGTTTATCAGGTTAAAATAAACGAATTTTGTTAGAGGAAATGAACTAGGAGGAGCAGTAATGAAAACGAAGGCAGTACGATTATACGGTAAGAAAGACTTGCGGTTGGAGGAATTTGAATTACCAGAAATCAAAGAAAATGAAATTTTAGCATCAGTGATTACCGACAGTATTTGTATGTCGACATGGAAGTTGGCAAATCAAGGGGCTGATCACAAAAAAGCGCCAGATAATTTAGCAGAAAATCCGATCATCGTGGGACATGAATTTTGTGGTGAGATTTTAGAAGTAGGCGGGAAATGGGCCCATAAATATAAAAAGGGCGAACGTTACGTTTTACAAGCAAATCTACAGCTACCGGATCGTCCGGATTGTCCAGGTTATTCTTACCCTTATACCGGCGGTGACGCAACGTACATCGTCATTTCAGAAGACGTCATGAATCAAGATTGTTTGATTCCATATAAAGGCGATACTTATTTCGAAGGCTCTTTGATTGAACCTTTATCATGTGTGATTGGTGCCTTTGAAGCAAATTACCACTTAAAAGAAGGCTCTTATGAGCATAAGATGGGGATTAAAGCTGATGGCAACCTATTGATTATGGGTGGCACGGGGCCAATGGGCTTGTTAGCGATTGATTATGCGTTGCATGGTCCAATCAAACCAAAAAAATTAGTCATTACAGATATGGATGATGAAAAATTAGCTCGTGCAGCAAAATTGTATCCGAGTCAGAACGGGATTGAAGTTTCTTATGTGAACGTTGCAAATGTAGCAGATCAAGTAAGTTTATTAAAAGAAACCGTCGATGGTGGTTTTGATGATATTTTCGTGATGGTTCCAGTTGCGCCGGTTGTGACAGATGCTGCGAATATGTTAAATCCCGATGGCTGTCTGAATTTCTTCGCTGGTCCACAAGACAAAGCGTTCTCAGCGCCAGTGAATTTCTACGATGTTCATTATTCCTTTACGCATTTTGTTGGAACTTCCGGGGGAAATACAGAAGATATGCGTAAAGCAGTCAAGCTGATCGAAGACAAACAAGTTCATGTCGCAAATGTCGTAACCCATATCTTAGGATTGGATGCAGTTGGGGAAACGACTTTGAATCAGCCAGCTATTGGTGGGGGTAAAAAATTAGTTTATACCCATAAACAAGCCGAACTGACCAAGCTAGCTGATATTTCAACTGAGTCAGAATTAGGAAAAATTTTAGCTGAAACAGATGGTATCTGGAGTCAAGCTGCTGAGAATTATGTATTGAAGAACTATCCCGAAATTTAAGAAAAGGCGCAGAAGTTTATGCTTCTGCGCTTTTTTCTTAAAATTTTTGTTTGTTTCCACTTTATACGTCAGTACAGTGATCGAGCTACTTGCTTTTGGTAGAGTAAGCAAGAAGTCAGGCTTTTAGTTAAAAAGCCTTTCTTTCTAAAAAATCCTTTGCTACACTTAAAAAAAATACAGAGAGAAGGTCCATCATGAAGATCACCATCAAGGAAATCGCTGAATTGGCTGGCGTTTCAGTGACAACGGTATCGCAAATTTTAAACAATAAAGGGAGTCGCTTCAGCGAGCATACGCGTAGAAAAGTTTTAGAAATCGTTGAAGAATACCAGTATAAACCCGATTTTTTTGCAGCGAATTTGATCAATCGTCATTCAAAAACGATTGGTATGATTGTTCCGGATGTGACGGACTTCTTTTTCTCAAAAGTAATTGAAGGGGTGGAAAGTTATCTCAATCCCTTAGGCTACATGATTATTTTATGTAATTCCCGCCATGATGAGGAACAAGAAAAACGTTATTTGGATGAGCTCTCCCATCGCTCAGTTGATGGTATTTTATTGGCCACACCGAATCGTTTAACAGACGAACATTCCTTAGGCAGTGATTTTTATCGAAAGCATCCGATCGTCTTGATCGACCGGGGATTGAATGATCGCGATTGGGGCCAATTATTAGTAGAGGAGTATGCAGGGGCACAAGACTTATTACGGATGTTGGTGAAAAAAGGCCATCGTCATATCGGTATGTTGAAAGAAAGTCAAGGCTATTATCAATTGACCGAACGGGTCAAAGCATATCGTCAAGTCATTTTTGAATACCAATTACCTTTTGATGAAAGTTATATTTGTTCGGGCCAGCTCACGATTGCCGGTGGGTATCATGCGGCTAAGCAAGTCTTGCAAAATAAACAAATCACGGCTATTTTTTGCGGGAACGATGAGATGGCGATTGGCTGCTATCAAGCAATTTATGAGGCTGGATTAAGAATCCCTGAAGATATTTCAGTTGTCGGTTTTGATGGTTTGGAAGTCAGTCAATATATGGTCCCACCTTTGACGACCGTTTTCCAGCCGAGTACCGAGATCGGATTTTCGGCAGCTAAATTTTTGGTTGATGCGATCAATTTTCCTTCTCAGCGAATTCCGAATAAAATATTCCAAACCAAATTAATTATTCGTGAGAGTGTGAAATCTATCAGTGAGGGTTGACAATGTCGGATTGACCCGTTATAGTAACGATGGTAGCGCTAACAGAAAGCGCTTCTCTAGTTAGTAAACTGTTTTACTAAAGTGGTTTACCTTTCGCCATTTTAATGTATAATATCTTTTGAAGCTTGGAGGAAAACCTATGAGAATGGTAGATTTGATAGAGAAAAAAAGGAATGGAAACATTCTATCAAAAGAAGAAATTGACTTCATTATTACAGGATATACGGACGGTAGTATTCCAGATTATCAAATGAGTGCGTTATTGATGGCGATCTTTTATCAGGACATGACCGATGAGGAAATTTCTCACTTAACTTTAGCGATGGCCAATTCTGGCGAAATCATTGACTTATCTTCTATCGAGGGTATTAAGGTAGATAAGCATTCGACCGGTGGCGTTGGTGATACAACAACACTAGTTTTAGCACCCTTAGTTGCAAGCGTTGGTGTGCCAGTAGCAAAAATGTCAGGACGGGGACTAGGGTTTACCGGTGGTACTTTAGATAAATTTGAATCGATTCCCGGTTTTAAAATCGAATTATCGGATCAAGAATTTATTGATATCGTAAATAAAAGTAAGGTGGCGGTGATCGGTCAGTCAGGGAATTTGGCACCGGCTGATAAAAAACTTTATGCTTTGCGGGACGTGACTGCGACCGTTGATTCAATTCCGTTGATTGCTAGCTCGATTATGAGTAAAAAAATTGCAGCTGGAGCCGATGCGATCGTACTAGATGTAACGACGGGAGACGGCGCCTTCATGAAAGATATTGAGGATGCTAAACGTTTAGCGAAAACGATGGTTCGCATCGGGAAGCTTGCCGGGCGTCAAACCATGGCGGTTATTTCAGATATGTCTGAACCTTTAGGTGAAGCAATCGGTAATAGTTTGGAAATCGTTGAAGCGATTGATACGCTAAAAGGCCACGGACCGGAAGACCTAACTGAGATGTGTTATGTTTTAGGTAGTCAAATGGTTGTTTTAGCTGGTAAGTCAGAAACATTGGAAGAAGCTCGCACGTTGTTGAAAGAAGCATTGGAGTCAGGACGAGCACTAGAAAAGTTCCGCGAAATGGTTAAAGATCAGGGTGGCGATGTGACCGTGATCGACCAGACGGAAAAAATCTTGACTGCTAAGTACGAAATCGAATTGCCGGCTCAAACTTCTGGCTACGTGACAAAATTAGTGGCCAATGAGATTGGGATTGCAGCGATGTTGTTAGGTGCCGGACGCAAGACCAAAGAAGATGATATCGACCATGCGGTAGGTATCAAACTCCATAAAAAGATTGGGGACAGAGTGACCGAAGGCGAATCATTGTTGACAATCTATGCAAACTCAAATGAGATTGACGATGTCAAAGAGTTGTTATATCAAAATATTGCAATCGGTACGACAGTAAAAGAGCCTATTTTGATCCATGATATTATTACGGAATAAGCGATTAATTTTTTTGTATCAATTAAAAATATATTATAATGAAAAAAGTGAGGAATTAAAAAATGGAAATCAATCGTATGATCGACCACACAATTTTAAAAGCAGATGCGACAAGCGCAGATGTGATGAAAATCATTGAGGAAGCTAAAAAGTATCGCTTTTACTCTGTTTGTATCAATCCTACTTGGGTGGCACTTGCAGCTAAAGAATTACAAGGTGAACCTGTTGCAGTTTGTACCGTAATTGGTTTTCCGTTAGGAGCAAACACGACTGAAACAAAAGCTTTTGAAGCTGCCAATGCAATCCATAATGGCGCAGATGAGGTTGATATGGTGATCAATATTGCCGCACTGAAAGATGGCGATAATGAAAAAGTTCAAAAAGATATCGAAGCAGTCGTAGCAGCCGCAAAAGATAAAGCACTTGTAAAAGTAATCATTGAAACGGCGTTGTTAACGAATGAAGAAAAAGTTCGTGCCTGCGAGCTTGCCAAAGCAGCCGGAGCAGACTTCGTTAAAACATCAACTGGTTTTTCAACAGGTGGAGCAACCGTTGAAGATGTTCGCTTGATGCGTCAAACAGTTGGACCTGAAATGGGTGTCAAAGCTTCTGGTGGGATCCACAATGCTAAAGAAGCCGCAGCGATGATCGAAGCTGGCGCGACTCGTTTAGGTGCTAGTTCAGGAGTTGCCATTATGAATGGCCTTTCTGGTACAGGCTACTAGGAGGAATTATAATTGGATAAACAAGAATGGATTGACATCGCGATCGACGCATTAGATAAAGCGTATGTTCCATATTCTCACTTTCCCGTCGGCGCGTGTCTCGTGACCAAAGATGGAAAAACCTATCAAGGGCTCAACATTGAAAATGCTTCGTATGGTTTGTCCAATTGTGCAGAACGTACGGCCTTTTTCAAAGCTGTTTCAGAAGGTGAAAAAGATTTTAGTCATTTAGTCATCGCAGGACACACACCGGAACCAATCTCACCATGCGGGGCTTGCCGTCAAGTGATGGCTGAGTTTTGTGACCCGGCGATGCCAGTAACCTTAGTTGGTGACAACGGAGTAATTAAAGAAATGACCGTTGGCGGCTTACTGCCATATACCTTCACTGATAAAGATTTATAAACCATGTTCATTCAGTCGCAGGACTGTTGAAAAAAAACCATATTTAGGAGGCTTTACAGAAATGAAAAAAGCAAAATTATTTGGCCTAGGTACCGTGGCGATGGCAGCATTGCTAGCCTTAGGAGCTTGCGGCGGAGGCAGCGGTTCAACTGATTCTTCAGGCGGAGCGGCTAAAGAAGATGCAAAACACAGCGTAGCAATCGTAACAGATATCGGTGGAGTGGACGACCGTTCATTCAACCAAAGTGCTTGGGAAGGTCTTCAAGCATGGGGGAAAGATCACGATATCAAAAAAGGTACCGGTGGTTACAACTATATCCAATCAAACGATGCTTCAGAATACGAACAAAATATCTCACAAGCTGTTACTAACGGATTTAAGACAGTCTTCGGGATTGGTTATTTGTTAGCTGACCCAATCTCAGCTGCAGCGGACCAAAATACTGATACAAACTTTGTTATCATCGACTCAGTCATTGAAGACAAAGACAACGTTGCTTCAGCAACCTTTAAAGACCAAGAAGCAGCTTACTTAGCAGGTGTGGCAGCGGCTGAAACGACTAAATCTAACAAATTAGGTTTTGTTGGTGGTGAAGAAGGTGCCGTAATTGACCGTTTTGAAGCTGGTTTTGTTAAAGGCGTGGAAGATACTGCTAAAAAATTAGACAAAGAAATTTCGATTGACGTTCAATATGCTGCTTCATTTGGTGATCCTGCCAAAGGGAAAGCTTTAGCTGCGAACATGTACAATAGCGGAGCGGATATCATTTATCATGCTTCAGGCGGTACTGGTCAAGGGGTCTTCTCAGAAGCTAAAGCGCGTAATGAAAAAGCAAATGAAGCTGATAAAGTTTGGGTTATCGGTGTCGATAGCGACCAACAAAAAGAAGGTAAATACACATCTAAAGACGGTAAAGAAAGCAACTTCTGTTTAACTTCAACACTTAAAGGTGTAGGCGCAGCGGTTCAAGATATCTCTACTCGTGCGTTAGAAGATAAATTCCCTGGTGGCGAACACTTGTCATATGGTTTGAAAGACGGCGGTGTTTCTCTAACTGACGGTTTCTTATCTGATGATGCTAAAGCAGCTGTTAAAGAAGCAAAAGATAAAGTTTCTAACGGCGACATCAAAGTTCCTGAAACTCCTGAAAAATAATTCGGGTGACCATAACCTCTTGTACTAGAGGTTATGGTTCTCTTTTAAAAAAAGCTTTCTTTTTTTAGACAAGTTACGGCTAGTGCTGGATTTGTCTAAGGGAAGAACGCCCTTAGCGTTGCAGTGTTTTTGTCAGGTTTAAAAAGCGATAGGATGTGAAAAGAAAGTGGCAGAAGAACAAAATGTCATTGAGATGCGCAATATCACCAAGCAATTTGGCACGTTTAAAGCAAATGACAACATCAATTTACAAATACGTAAAGGCGAAATCCATGCCCTTTTGGGAGAAAATGGCGCCGGTAAATCGACACTGATGAATGTTTTGTCTGGGTTATTGCAGCCAACTTCTGGCGATATTTTACTGGATGGGCAAAAGGTTGATATCTCAAGTCCAACTAAAGCCAATCAATTAGGAATCGGAATGGTCCATCAGCATTTCATGTTAGTAGATGCCTTTACCGTTACGGAAAATATTATTTTAGGCAGTGAGCCCAATAAAGGAGGCATACTGGATCAGAAGAAAGCTAAAGCTGAAATTATTCGACTTTCCGAAGAATATGGCTTAAAAGTTGATCCCGATGCGTACATCCGAGACATCTCAGTCGGAATGCAACAACGGGTAGAAATCCTAAAGACGTTGTATCGTGGGGCTAATGTCCTGATTTTTGACGAACCAACAGCGGTTTTGACCCCACAAGAAATCGATGAATTAATCAGTATTATGGAAGGATTGATTCGTGAAGGTAAATCGATTATTTTGATCACCCATAAATTGGATGAAATCAAAAAAGTGGCAGATCGTTGTTCCGTTATCCGTCGTGGTCAATATATTGGAACGGTAGATTTGAAAGATGTCAGCTCACAACAGTTAGCCGATATGATGGTGGGACGTTCCGTTTCATTCAAAACGGATAAAGTTCCAGCGACACCAGGAGAAACCGTTCTTTCGATTAAAAACTTAGTTGTGAAAGAAAGTCGTGGCTTGGAAGCGGTCAAGAATCTATCTTTAGACGTCCATCGCGGAGAAGTTGTTGGGATTGCTGGGATTGATGGAAATGGTCAAACAGAACTGATTCAAGCTCTAACAGGGTTACGAAAAGTTGAAAGTGGAACTGTGATGATCAATGGTGAAGATATGACTGGAAAAGCGCCGCGTCAGATTACTGAAAGCGGAGTTGGTCATGTGCCGGAAGATCGGCATAAGTATGGACTGATCTTGCCACTTCCATTGTCAGAGAATATTGCGTTGCAGTCTTATTATCATCCTCCTTTCAGTAAAAATGGCATCTTGAATTTTGGTGAGATTGATCGGTATGCCAAACGCTTGATTGAAGAATACGATGTGCGGACGACGAGTGAAAAAGCGCCGGCTGCGTCACTTTCTGGGGGGAATCAACAAAAAGCAATCATTGCTCGAGAAGTCGATCGAGATCCAGATTTATTAATCGTGTCACAACCAACACGAGGACTCGACGTGGGCGCGATTGAATACATTCACAAACGTCTCGTAGAACAACGTGATAAGCAAAAAGGTGTGTTACTGGTAAGTTTTGAGTTAGATGAAATTTTGAATGTCTCAGATCGTATCGCAGTTATTCACGCGGGCGAAATCGTAGGGATCGTGGATCCGAAAGAGACTTCTGAAAACGAACTTGGTTTATTGATGGCTGGGTATAGTTTAGAAGAGGCACGGGCAGAATTAGCAAAGGCTGGTGAGACAAATGAATGATCGCTCAGAGCGGATTAGAAATATTTTAGTACCGATCATTTCGGTAATTTTTGGTTTTATTCTTGGGGCCATTTTGATGGCTGTATTTGGTTTTAACCCGATTGAAGGGTATAACGCAATGTTCAGTTCGGCCTTCCAAAGTAAGATGTCTGTCGGAGAAATCTTGGTGGGGGCCGGTCCATTAATCTTCACGGCTTTAGGCTTTTCCGTGGCTAACTCGGCAGGTTTCTTTAACGTAGGGCTTTCTGGTCAAGCGCTATGTGGCTGGGTAGCCAGTATCTGGTTGGCGTTAAGCATGCCAGATGCACCGAAATTCGTAGTCGTACCATTAGCAATTATTGTAGGTGCATTGGCGGGTGCTTTAGCAGCAGCGATTCCTGGTGTTTTACGAGCGTTCTTTGGAACTAGTGAGGTTATCGTTACGATCATGATGAACTACGTCATCTTATATGTAGCCAATCATATTGTGAATCACGTAATGTCGCCAGACTTGATGTCCAATAAAGGGGTGACCAAAGCGGTAGGTCTGAATGCCTCCTTACGAGAACCGTGGTTAACGAATCTCTTCGGTGGCTCACGGGTGAATATGGGTTTTATTTTAGCGTTAGTTTTCTTAGTAGTTGTTTGGTTCTTAATGAAACGGACAACGCTAGGTTTTGAAATTCGTTCTGTGGGGATGAATCCCTTTGCGTCGGAGTATGCCGGAATGAGTAGTAAACGGACGATTGTAATCTCAATGGTAATCTCAGGTGCATTATCAGGTCTAGGTGGTGTCGTTTATGGACTAGGGACATTTATGAATTACTTTGTTCAAGGAACGTCACTAAGTATTGGATTTGACGGGATGGCTGTTTCACTGTTAGGAAATGGCGGCTCAATTGGAATATTGTTATCCGCATTGTTATTCAGTATTTTAAAACTTGGCGGACAAGGAATGCAGTTTTCAGGGATTCCTAGTGAATTAGCCAATAGTGTTATTCCGCTAATTATCTTCTTTGTAGCAATCAACTACATTGTTCGTGTTGGTTTAGCTAAAATAATGGGTGGAAAAAAAGAAGTTGAGGTCGTTCAAGAAGTAGAGAGTGCGCCAAATGACGAAAAGCAAGAGGGGGGTAAAATCTAATGAATATGGATTTGTTGGCTTCAATTATTGCTCAGACCCTTGTGTATTCTGCACCATTGATTTTGACCGCTCTAGGTGGTGTTTTTTCTGAACGTGCGGGGATCGTTAACGTTGGTTTAGAAGGAATCATGGTAGCTGGAGCTTTTAGTTCAGTCGTGTTCAACTTAGGTTTTGCTGATCAGTTTGGAGCACTGACTCCATGGTTAGGTGTTTTAGTCGGTGGCTTAGCTGGGATGGCATTCTCCTTATTACACGCAGTGGCGACAGTTAGTTTCCGGGCGGATCATATCATTAGTGGTACGGTTATGAACTTATTAGCCCCACCACTGGCAATTTTCTTGATTAAAGTGATGTATGGAAAAGGTCAAACAGATACGATTCAACAACAATTTGGCTATTTTGATTTTCCGGGCTTAAGTCAGATTCCAGTGATTGGTGAATTATTCTTTAAAGATACAAGTTTACCAGCTTACTTTGCGATTTTAGTAGCAGTAATTTCATGGTTCGTGATCTTTAAGACACGTTTTGGTTTACGTTTACGTTCGGTTGGTGAAAATCCGCAAGCGGCGGATACGTTAGGGATCAACGTTTATGCTTTACGCTATTCAGGGGTTCTGATCTCAGGTTTCCTTGGTGGAATGGGCGGTGCAGTTTTTGCACAATCCATCGCTGGACGTTTTGCACAAACGACGATCGCTGGACAAGGGTTCATCTCACTGGCAGCGATGATCTTTGGTAAATGGAATCCACTAGGTGCCATGGGAGCTGCGATCTTCTTCGGATTTGCGCAGAACTTGAGTATCGCAGGTTCAAACTTACCAATTATTTCGCAAATTCCAGATGTCTATCTACAATCAGCACCATATGTGCTAACAATTATCGTACTGGTTCTTTTCTTAGGAAAAGCAGCAGCACCAAAAGCAGACGGCATCAACTATATCAAATCAAAATAATTCTTTTGTTATTAAAGGGTGGGACTATGGGACAATGTTCTTAGTCACGCCCTTTATTTTGTCAGTCCAACTTTTCGCAGTTCTCAAAGTCGGACTGATAAATTTAAAACTTGAAACTGGAGAGCAATATGTGCTGTTTAGTTGGATGATAGGCGTACGAAAATAGAATCATTTTTCGCGTTTTTTGAAAAATGACTGCTGCTAAACTGAACTAGCTATCAGTTCAACTTTTTGCAGAGGCCTAAAGCTTGTTACAATGGCTTTCAGTTTACTGATTTCAAAGAACCAAATATACTTAAGCTGTGTGAAAAATCAATGCACGTGCTGATTTTTGTTAACTATGTAAGCAGGGATGTATCCTGCTTGTTAAATATAAATCAATAGAAAGAGGGAATAGAAATGTTTAAGCGTATTCACTTAGTCGTAATGGATTCTGTCGGGATCGGTGAAGCTCCCGATGCTGATAAATTTGGAGATGTAGGTTCAGATACATTAGGTCATATTGCAGAAGAGGCCGGATTGAACATCCCACATTTGGAACAACTGGGTCTAGGAACGATCCGTCCGTTGAAGGGTGTTAAAGATGTCCCAGATCATGATGGTTATGCGACAAAATTGGAAGAAATCTCTGTCGGTAAGGACACGATGACAGGTCACTGGGAAATTGCTGGCTTGAATATCCAAACCCCTTTCCGGGTCTTTCCAGAAGGCTTCCCGCAAGAATTACTTGATAAAATCTCTGAATTTTCTGGTCGCGGGATTATTATGGGAGCCAACAAACCTTACAGCGGAACCGAAGTGATCAAAGATTTTGGTGAAGAACAAATGAAGACCGGGGATTTGATCATCTATACATCCGCTGATCCGGTATTACAAATTGCAGCTCACGAAGAAATTATCCCGCTAGAAGAACTGTATAAGATTTGCCAATACGTTCGTGATATTACCAAAGATGATCCTTACATGATTGGTCGGATTATCGCTCGTCCGTATGTCGGTGAGCCTGGGAATTTCACTCGTACCAGCAATCGCCACGACTATGCGCTTGATCCATTTGGTAAAACGGTATTGGATTCATTGAAGGATAATGGAAGAGACGTGATTGCAGTTGGTAAGATCAACGATATTTTCAACGGGCAAGGAATCACGGATGCAGTTCGGACAAAGAGCAATATGGATGGTGTCGATAAATTATTAGATGTGATGAAGAATGATTTCACTGGCTTGAGTTTTACGAATTTAGTTGATTTCGATGCGTTGTTTGGCCATCGCCGTGATGTTGTCGGCTATGCTCATGCCATCGAAGAATTTGATTTACGGATTCCTGAAATTTTAGACGCGATGCAAGATGACGATTTATTGATGATCACGGCCGATCACGGAAACGACCCAACCTTTACCGGAACCGATCACACCCGTGAATATGTCCCATTCTTGGTTTATAGCAAGAAAATGACAGAACAAGGGAAATTACCACAAGGCTACTATTCAGATATCGCTGCAACGATCGCCGAAAACTTTGATGTACCAGCAACTGAAAATGGCGAAAGCTTCTTAAAATTATTAAAATAAGATGTCAGTTCCGCTCTTAGTAGTGTTTGTAGCCGAGAGAATACCAAAATAAGTTCTTTGCTATAAACGGGCGGACAATCTTAGCGGAATGATATACGTGGTGAGAATCAAATTTATTTTTCGCCTTTTGAAAAATGACTACTTTAATACGAAATAGGAGGATTTTATGACAGACTTACAAGATAAAATTCAACAAACAGCCAGTTACATCCAAGATAAAGGGGTAGCAGATGTTGCATTCGGTTTGATCCTAGGTTCAGGTTTAGGTGAATTAGCCGAAGAAATCGAAAATTCCGTGGTGATCCCTTACAATGAGATCCCACATTTTCCAGTATCGACGGTAGTTGGGCATGCGGGTCAATTAGTTTACGGCGATTTAGCTGGAAAAAAAGTATTAGCGATGCAAGGCCGTTTCCATTATTATGAAGGCAACACGATGGAAACAGTGACCTATCCAGTCCGTGTTATGGCAGCGTTAGGCATCCATTCCGTTGTTGTAACAAATGCTGCAGGTGGTGTGAATGAAAACTTCCAGCCTGGAAACTTAATGTTAATCACAGATCACATCAACTTCATGGGAACCAATCCATTGATTGGGCCAAACGATGAAAACATGGGTCCGCGTTTCCCAGATATGAGTGCGGCTTATACGAAGGAATATCAAGAAAAAGCTCGTGAAGTTGCTAATGAGTTAGCGATTGATCTGCAAGAAGGTGTCTATCTTGGGATGACTGGTCCAACTTATGAAACCCCTGCAGAAATTCGGATGGCGCGGACGATCGGTGCGGATGCGGTCGGCATGTCAACGGTTCCGGAAGTGATTGTAGCCGTTCATAGCGGATTGAAAGTCTTAGGTGTCTCTTGTATTACCAACTTGGCGGCTGGGATGCAAGCGAATTTGAATCACGCAGAAGTTGTGGAAACGACCGAACGTGTCAAAGAAGACTTTAAAAAACTGATCAAAGAAACGTTAGCCGTTTTATAATTGTAATAGAAGTAATTTTAAGGATTGTAGTCCGAATAAGGAGGAATATAATGAGCGTTCATATTGAAGCTAAACAAGGTGAGATTGCAGATAAGATTTTATTACCGGGGGATCCGTTGCGGGCGAAATTTATCGCGGAGAATTTTTTAGAAGATGCGAAATGCTACAATAATGTGCGGGGCATGTTAGGTTACACCGGAACTTATAAAGGAGAGCGTGTTTCGGTGCAAGGGACCGGGATGGGGATGCCATCTGCTGGAATCTACGCACAAGAATTGATTCAGTCTTACGGCGTGAAAAAATTGATTCGGGTAGGAACCTGCGGAGCATTATCTGAAGATGTGCATGTGCGGGACTTGATTATCGCTCAAGGTGCGGTAACTAGTTCATCAATGGTAGAAAAACATTTTCCAGGTTTCCACTTCGCACCGATCTGTGATTTTGATTTGATGATGAAGGCCTATGAAGTGGCGAAAGAAAAAGATTTCACCACCCACGTTGGCAATGTGTTGTCAGAAGATACTTTTTATAAAGATGATTTGGCACCGACTTTAAAATTAGCTGAATATGGTGTGTTAGGTGTTGAAATGGAAGCAGCGATCCTATATTATTTAGGCGCGAAATTCCATGTGCAAACACTAGGAATCATGACGGTCAGCGACCACATGGTGACAGGGGAAGAAACAACTTCCGAAGAACGTCAAAATACTTTTAAAGACATGATGTATGTCGGCTTAGAAACATTGATTGCAGAATAACTAGCACCGTCCTTCTTTTGTGGAGGGCGGTTTCTTCGTGTATTCGAGAACTGACAGGTATAATGGAAAAAAGATATTTGGGAGGTCAAAGATGAAAGTTGTTGTACGCAAGCGCACAATCGGCAACATCCCCTTACTGGAGGTCGTCACGGAAGATAAAATCTATGAACCCTTGCCGCTGATTATTTATTACCATGGCTGGCAGACAGCCAAGGAATTGGTGTTGACACAGGGACGAAAATTGGCGGCGAAAAAATTTCGGGTGCTGCTGCCGGATGCGGCCAATCATGGTGAGCGCAAGACGAAGACTTCAGAGATTCCATCACTGACTTTTTGGGCTAGTATTCAAACGAATTTGTATGAATTTGGTTATCTAGTCGATTTTTTTGAGAATCTTGGCTTGGTGATGGGGAAAATCGGTGTCGGCGGTATTTCGATGGGGGGAATCACTACTTGTATGCTCTTGACGCAGCATCCTGAAATCGATGTGGCGGCCTGTGTGATGGGCTCACCAGCGCCGATCAAATACCGCGACCGAATCTTGATGCATGCGGGCGAGCTGGGTTTTTATTTGCCAAAGGATTATCGTCAGTTGACTTCTTGGTTAGAAGGGTATGATCTATCTTTAGCACCTGAAAAAGTAGCGGGTCGTCCCTTATTCTTTTGGCATGGAACACAAGATGAAAAAGTTCCTTATCAGCATACCGCAGACTTTGTCAAAGCAAATCGGCAAGACAACATCACATTTGTCAGTGCGGAAGAACGGCACTTTGTCCAGATCGCCACGATGGATCAGATTACCAATTTTTTTGCGGACAGTCTAAGCAGCTAACTTTTATCATTACGTATACTATTTTTCTAATGACGCTGTCAGCTCTAAAATTGTGGAGCGGAGCTATCATTTTACTAACCTACTACTAACTTACTACAGCAGTAAGTAAAACTGACAAAGTCTAAAGAAAAATTGGCAAGTTGGTTTCATTCTGGAAAACTTTGGTTTATGCTTATTGGATAGAAGTGAACAGGGATGTCAGTTCCATTTTTCACAGTTTGTATCGCGATAAACATTGCCTACTATCTATAGCAGTAATTTAAAGCCCGAACTACTAGTGGAATGATATACGGCATGAAGATGGGACTAATTTTTCCTAGGAAAAATTAATTCTTTAGTATGAATAAGGAGGAAATGTTAATGGAAAATTTTAATTTTCATGTAACAACGGATATTCGTTTTGGGAAAGATCGTTTAGGTGAATTGCCAGAAGTATTGAATCAATTCGGCAAACGCGTGTTGATCGTCTATGGTGGCGGCAGTATCAAGAAGATCGGTTTATACGATCAAGTGATGGAACAGCTGAAAGCTAATGATAACGAAGTCTTTGAACTAGCGGGTGTTGAGCCAAATCCACGGATCGAAACGGTCCGCCGCGGGGCGGAAATCTGTTGCAAGGAAAATGTTGAGGTGATCTTAGCAGTCGGTGGAGGTTCCACGATCGACTGTGCAAAGGTTGTAGCAGCGGCAACGAAATTTGATGGCGATGCTTGGGATTTAGTCCTACAGCGTCGGAAATATCAAGGTGGCGCATTGCCATTAGTAACGATCTTGACGCTAGCTGCAACGGGTAGTGAAATGAACAGCGGTGCCGTCATTTCGAACCTTTCCACTCATCAAAAATTAGGGACTGGCAGCAGAGCGATGTTGCCGAAGGTCTCTTTCTTAGATCCGCAAAATACCTTTAGTGTGAACAAATATCAAACAGCGGCAGGTTCGGCCGATATCATGAGTCATTTGATCGAAAACTATTTCAAACGGACGGAAGGAACCGATGTCCAAGATTCTGTTTCTGAAGGCTTGATGCGTTCAGTCATTAAAAATTGTCCGCTTGCGTTGAAATATCCGGATGATTATGATGCGCGGGCCAATTTGATGTGGGCCAGTACTTTAGCCTTGAACGGTTTGACGGGCAATGGGAAAGCGGGTGCGTGGTCGTGTCATCCAATGGAGCATGAATTGAGTGCTTTTTATGACATCACTCATGGCGTTGGTTTGGCGATCTTGACGCCACGTTGGATGGAATACGCCTTAAATGATGAGACTGTTTCAAAATTTGCTAACTTTGCATGGAATGTTTGGGATGTGGATGAAAAAGTTCCGATGCTGGCCGCACGAATCGGTATCCAAAAATTATACGATTACTTCAAAGCTTGCGGGATCCCGATGACTTTACCAGAAGTTGGGATCAACGAAGAAAAATTTGCTGAGATGGCCAAACAAGCAGTTGCTCACAGTGCGATCAAAACGGATGCTTTTGTTCCATTAGATGAAGCAGCGGTCCAAGCAATTTATACCGCGTGTTTAACTGAAAGTAACTTTGAATAAGAGGATTAGAAACTTCGTGCTATAAAGCAGATGGTAAATAAAAACGACGACTCATCAGGAGCCGTCGTTTTTATTAGAATTATTTGGCATAATAAAATGTAAAATGCGGGCAATCGTCTTTTGCAAGGTCGTCGTCACTTTGGGGCGAGATAATAAGTATAAGATCAAGAAAGTTCCTACCACCAGTAAGATTAAATGGATTAGCGGATTATGAACAGCTTGAGTAAACTCAACTAAAGGCGCGACTAAGTAGACATGCAATAAATAGATCGCCAAGGTTTTCTGACCCCACGAAGTAAAGAAATGGGGTTTAGGCGCAGCCAAACTCAAAAAGACGAAAACAAAGGCAAATCCGACGAGATATAGTAGCACATTGTTTAAGATATTTTGATAGAGGGGTAGTTTGAAAAGTAAGAAAGAACGATCCCGCCATAAGATTTCTGGCGGTAGATCTGTTTGGACCCAGAAATAAGCAATACCTAGCCCTGCTACAATAATCATAATACTGATATACTTCCGCCAACGGATTCGATGGAATCGTTCGAGTAGTGAGCGGTCCATGAAATAACCGGCTAAGAAATAAGGCAGAAAGCCCAATGTCCGAGCCATGGCCATATAGGTGCCGAACTCACTTAAAAAGCCTGAAAAGATCCCGATAATAAAACTCAAAATTAAGATTCGCCGAACTTTTACGAGGTCTGGTAGCAACAAGCGCCAGATAAACATACAATACAAATACCAAAGGGTCCAACCAGGACTCAAGATCATGAACTGGTTGATTTTACCGAGCGCCAACATGATCAGCGATAAAATCATATTCAGCAACAGATAAGGTACGAGAAATGTTTCCACTGCGGTGGAGCGGCCCTTCGCTAAATTTTTTGAAAAATAGCCGGAAATAAAAATAAAAACAGGCATATGAAATAAGTAGATGAAGACGTAAATAAATTCGCCGACTTTGTTATCTAAACGAAAATATTCCAAGGCGTGCCCCAATACTACGAGTAAAATCAAGATGCCGCGAATATTATCATACAAGTATTCGCGATTTGGTTTTGTGATTGTGGACACCTCCTTTAGATTCCGTTATGCTTAAGTTATAGGTTAGACCTACCTGTCTATTGTAGCACGAAATGTAACGTTCATTACGATTTTGATTGAAGGAAGAAAAAAAATTCACAGCGCGAAAGCTTGCTCTAACAAGAAGCGAAGCGGTCTGAGTTTATGAACTTATTTTTTTATTACTAGCCATTTAAGAGGAGGAGAAGCGATGCGCTATTCGGCAAAATTTGTCAAAAATGTGTTTAAAGTAATCAATATGAAAAAGCTGGTCGGAACCAACATGGTCGATCCTCCAAAGCGGAGACACTTGATCAGTCGGCAGCTTTCCCAGACAGATATTCCCCAGAAAATTTCAACCATTGATGGCCAGCAATTGATCACGTTATTTCCGGGACAAGCGACGAAACGCCATGTTTTTTATTTGCACGGCGGCGGTTATGCCTTGGAGGCCTCCCCGTTTCATAAACGGGTACAAGAACGTTTCGTTAAGCGTTATAATTTAAAAGTCAGCTATTTCGATTATCCTTTGGCCCCAGAAAATACGGCAGAAAAAACTGTACCGTTAACGGAAAAGGCCTTTCGTCAACTGACCTATTTATATCCAGACGATCAATTTTTCTTATTTGGTGATTCTGCTGGTGGGGGCTTGGCAATGAGCTTAGCGCAACATTTACGCAATATCGATTTGCCGAAACGTCCGAAAAAACTAGCCTTGGCTTCACCTTGGTTGGATGCAGCGATCAGTGATCCCCGTTCACAAGATTTACAAGAAAAGGATGTTTTATTGGAGAAGGATTTATTAGCAGAAGCGGGTGAAAATTACGCTGGCGAACTGCCGGTGACTGATCCGATGGTTTCCCCGATTTACGGAAATTTTGATCACCTAGGGGAATTATTGGTTATCGCAGGAACGGATGAGATCTTGTACCCAGATGTTTTGCGCCTGCAAGAGCGGATCGAGGACAGTCAAGGAACAACGATGCGCTTGGAAGTAGTCGCAGGAATGATGCACGATTTTGTCGTCTATCCTTTAAAAGAATCGCTACAATACATCGATCAAATCGGAGAGTTTTATCAATAGAGAATGGGCAATGTTTCATGCTTGTTTTTTATTGAAAAATCATTCGATCCTAAAGTTCAGTAAATTTGTTTTGCATAGTCTGGAAAAGGAGGGGAAGAATGGCACCTAAAACACATTCACGTGCACCTTGGCAACAAAAATTGATTCAAGTCGTTCCGGTTATTGGTCTGGCATTGTTTATTCTTGTTTTACTTTACACGCGCCATTCTGGCATGTTTAGTTCGGTCGCTGATCTCCAACACTTCATTAAAAATTTTGGTAATTTTGCGATTATCGCCTTTATCGTAGTCCAGGCGATTCAGCCAATTGTGCCCTTTTTGCCGGGTGGTTTTGCGACAATTGTCGGGATGTTGATGTTTGGAAATCTCCCAGGGATTATTTATAGTTATATTGGTTTGGTGATTGGTGAGGTGGGGCTATTTTTATTGGTTCGACGCTTTGGTCCGAAATTTGCTCGCCTTGTATTATCTGAGAAAAATTTCGCGAAGTTTGAAATGACGTTGCAAAACCATACTAGGGATATTAAGCGCTTGTTGATTGTCTGTTTCATTTTTCCTTTTTTACCAGATGATTTGATTTGTCTGGTAGCAGGGATGACTGATTTAAGCTTCAGCGAGTATTTACGGATTGTACTGATTTTCAAATTATGGTCCGTGGCTGCCTATGGCTATGTGTGCTTATTTGTTTTGAATAAAACTTTTGCTGCTTTTTAATCAGTCGCGCTGTTTACCTGGCGGGCTGATTTTTTGGTTTAAGACGAGTGAGTATCTCAAAAATACAAGAATGAGGTATAGTTTTGATAAAAAAAGATCGGAGGAGAATAATGATTCGTTATGGGATTTTAAGTACCGCACAAGTCGTTCCACGTTTTGTCGCAGGGGTAAAAGAAAGTCAAGAGGGGATCGTGACGGCGATTGCTTCGCGGGGAATCGAAAAAGCACAAAAAATGGCCCAAGAGTTGGCGATTCCTAAAGCTTATGGCAGCTATGAGGAACTATGTCAAAGTAGCGATGTAGATATCGTCTATATTGCTGTCTATAATAAGGGGCATTATGATGCTGCAAAATTAGCATTATTAAATAATAAACACGTTTTATTGGAAAAACCATTTACTATGACTCTTGCTCAGGCTGAAGAGTTATTTGAGTTAGCGGCTGAACGTAATTTGTTCTTAATGGAGGCACAAAAAGCCTTATTCTTACCAATTACTAAGCAGATTCAGCAAATAATCCAAGCAGGGAAAATCGGCAGATTGCGCTGGTTAGATTCAGTGACAGCGTACCCGAATATCGATCACATTTCATGGTTTCGTGATCTTAGCGCTGGCGGAGGTGTCTTGCGTGGCGCCGGAACCTATCCACTTGAATATATGCAGCATTTACTAAATACTGCACCTGAAGATTTCAAAGGGACACTCATTTTGCCAGCGGGACAATCGGATACGCAAGCACAAGTTACTTTGAATTTTCCTAAGGGAATTCTGGGAACGATTTTTTTAACAGTTGATCTGGATTTACCGAAACGGCTGATTATTTATGGCGAAAAAGGAAAAATTGTAATCCCTGATTTTTGGAAAACCAATTCCGCCGAGGTCCACTACCAAGATGGTCAAAAAGAACGTCTTCACAGTGATCAGAAAAGTGAGTTTGTATTTGAAATCGACCACGTAAATGATTGCTTAAATAAAAAGCTGTTACTTAGTCCAATCGTCACCAAAGAATTAACTTTGAAAACAGTTGCCATGACGGAAGCAATTTATCAAAGCTATTAAAAAAGAGTGTCAAAAATTGGGAATCTGTGCTATAGTGGGTCTCATGCGACGAGTCGAGTGGATCTGATGATCCTTCGATCCAGAGGCACAACGGCGTAAGCCACCTGTCGGATTTCAGGGTGTCGGAAAGAAGCTTAGTGGACGAAGAATCTTTCTATCAAATATTGATACTGGGAAGAATCCCTCTTAGAATTTTATTCTAAGAGGGATTTTTTTTGCTTAAGCTGACACTACAGGATAATTATTCCTAGACCGGAGATTATTTCTGTAAGAGTTGGAAAAAGGTGGCACCAAGATTTTTTCCCAGCTTTTAATTTCAATAAAAAACCAACCACAAAGAATGCGGCTGGTTTTCATTTTACATGAAGACTGTTTTATATAAAGCGATGGCTACGATTGAAGCGATAATCGGTGCAATGACCGGTACCCAAGCATAACCCCATTGTGAATCACCTTTATTTTTTAATGGCAACAACGCGTGCATAATCCGTGGACCTAAATCACGAGCTGGATTCAAACCTGGTCCAGTTGGTCCACCAAATGATGCGACCAGTGTCCAAACTAAGAAACCTAAAGCCAAATGAGCAGTTCCTAAATTATTTTGGAAGAAGGGTGCTTTGGTAATACCAAGAGCCCCAAAGAATAAGATAAATGAACCAAAGAATTCATTTACGAAACCATTAAATTTAGAACCGACACTGTTGATGGTTGAGAAGGTTCCTAATACATGCAATTTGTCTTCTGTCAGGTCATAGTATGGTTTGTAACTAGCAACAACTACCAATTGTCCGACCATTGCCCCTAAAAATTGAACAACGATATAAGGAAGAACTTCCGACCAAGGGAACATACCGCTAACTGCTAAACCAATCGTAAACGCTGGGTTGATGTGGTTACCGCTGATACCGCCAAAAATCATTGCTGGAATCATGACCCCACATCCATAACCTACTGCAATCAACATCCAGTCACTGCCGTAACCTTTCGTACCTTTTAAATCAACGTTGGCAACTGCTCCGTTTCCTAACATAACCAATAACGCAGTCCCCAAGAACTCAGCTACTAACCGAGTAGTCAGTGAATAATCCATAAAAACCTCCTAAAAATAATTGAAATGAAAATGTAAATGAAAATTTCATTTTATATCATAAGCTGAATCTTAGTAATTAGCAAATGTTAAACTCAAAAAAAAGCGAAATTTCTAAGATAAATGACAACGAATGTTATCGTTTTGATTGCTTAGAGGATTTTGATCTAAAAAAGAGGCATTTAAGTAAAAAAATCTCGTTCATTTGAACGAGATTTCATTAGTTTATGAGAACGAGATGCCGAAAATTAGGGTTATTTTCAATCAATTTATGGGCACCATAAAAATTTTTATCTGAAAAACCATTTAGTTGAGCGGTTAGAATCGATTTCAACTGTTTCTTTTCCCACAAATAAACTAATAGTTCCATTACTTTTCGGGAATAGTTGATTCCTTCTTCGGTGGTAAACGAGTTTTCTAAAAACTCATCGCAATAGAAGTTCAGATAATCCGGATCTAAATTTTTAGTTTTCTTTTTGATAAAATGCAATAGTAAAATTTTAGCGGAGTCTTTGAATTCTGCTAAATGCTCGAAACTTTTTTCTTTTTCAGTATCCAGATTAATTACGTAATCAATTGGCATCATCCCAGCAGAGTTCAATTCATGTTTGAGATGGTTGGACTGTGAAAAGACCACATCGGCTCCCATATTTTTGATCCAAATCTCGGAATTATTTTTATTAATTGTAGCGGCGACATTCAGACCGGCCCACTTAGCGAGTTGAATAATCGTTGCCCCAAGACCGTCTGAGGTGTTTAAGATTAGCAGGTTTCCCTGATTTTTTCCCGGCTGCGCTACTAATTTCAATTGATTGAATAGTACTTCAAAAGCTAAGAGGAAACTATAGGAAAAAGCGGCGGCCTCATCCGTTGGAAAAGAGTCCGGTAACTTGACGACCGATCGGACATCAACGATTTGAAAATTACTGTAACTGCCATATTTACCAACCTTATTTACATAGAGAACACGATCACTGACATTTAATTTTGGGTTGCTGCTGCCAAGACGAGTGATGATCCCAACGCCACCAAAACCAAGAATATAAGGTTTTTTTGCACCTTTGATAGTTTGCCGGATCTGAGTGTCTAATGTGCTGATTGAAATCGCAGAAATTTTTACCATTAAGTCATTTTCGCGTAATTTCGGCAGCATGATTTTATATTGTTCAAATTTAGTATCTTCTTTTAAACGAAATTTTTTCTCGAATCCAATTGCATCTGAAATCATCCGTTTTACCCTCCTCAGAAATAAATTTCTGAATCTCCAATAATAAAATGGCTACTTATAATATACTTGATTTAACAAAGAGAAGGAAATAATTTCTTCAAAATTAACAAAGAATAGGTCCATTTACTAATTTTTCATAGGAGTATTTACCGAAAATATCAAATGCTTTGCTAGTTTGGATGAAAATGAGAGCCGCTTAACTTGTCGGCAAGAGGTAAGATGGGTATCATTACTATGATCGAACTGAGGAGGAATAAGATGTTCACAGAAAATAGTTTCAACGTTTTTGAGGTTGCGGGGTTAGATGCCCGGATGGCGGCAATACGCGCAGAGATTCAACCAACTTTTCAACAACTCGATGAAGTCTTTCAACAGAAACTCGAACCATTATTGAATGAGAAATTATTTATCCACATTGCTCAGCACCGGAGGCGGACAACTTATCCGCCGGAGAATACGTGGTCTGCTTTGAGTCGCCAAAAACGTGGTTATAAGATGGAACCACACTTTCAGTTAGGCATTTGGCCAGACTATGTTTTTATGTGGTTATCTTGTATTGATCAACCTAAAAATGAACAGGCAATCGCTCAAGCATTATTGGATAATCAAGGGATCTTTGAAAACTTATCCCCAGATTATGTTTTATCGGGGGATCATACCCAGCCAAAAGTTGAAAAGTTATCACCAGAAAACACAGAGCGGTTGTTAAAAAGATTTCGTGATGTGAAAAAAGGAGAGTTTCAAGTGGGGCGAATCATAAAAAAAGATGATCCACTGTGGAAAAATCCAGTAGCTGCCGAAGCATATATGGTAGATACTTATGAAAAATTAGTTCCCGTCTTTCAACTAGCCCTTCAAGCCAGTTTTACACAAGGGGAAAACTAGCAAAAACCGCAGTCTTGTAAAAAAGGCTGCGGTTTTTTGTAAGTTAAGTTTGCTAGAGCCCATTAGGGAGGGGTATTACGGTATAAGGTTAAGGAAGCTAGAGGATTCACTTAAAACATTCAGGCTCAAGCAACAGTTTTTCAAGTTATCCACCTGTTGATAATCTATTCGGGTGCCGGCATCAAGGCTCAACCAGTACTAATGGGCCACCTAGAGGAGAGACATCCTCAAAGTACTTTTGTCAAAATCGCTTCAAAAAACGTTCAAGAACAATTTTTAACGATAAATAAGATTAGTAAAAGCTAATCGTTTGCCTAATAAGACCCCAAGATAGCCTGCAGCGATCGCTTTGATAATGCCAGGCAGAATAAAGGGAAGCATTCCTGCAGAAAAAGCAGCATTCCAAGGCAAACTGCTACCGAACTTCAACCAAAGCGAACCGAAAAACAAGGTGATAAAGGCGCCGACTAGATTAGCTGTGAGTGACCAAAAATAATTAAAGGTCACTTTTTCTAAGATTAAGCCAGTAAAATAGGCTTGAAAAAGAAAGCCTATTAAAAAGCCTCCCGTTGGACCAAAATAACTAGCGATCCCTGCGGAGCCACCTGCTAGTACGGGTAAACCGATCATTCCCATCAATAAATAAATTGCAACAGAGATCGTGCCCGTCTTTTTACCTAAAATGGTAACGACAAAACCAACCGCGAATGTTTGCAAGGTTAGTGGAATCGGACCTAAAGGAATGGTGAATTGGGATAAGATCCCAATGACGGCGGCAAAAATACCAGCTAGAACAATTTCTCGACTACTTAATTTCATTAAACTCACTCTTTCGTTAACGTATATATTTTTTTGGTTAACGAAAGTATAATAGAGGATTAACGAGATGTAAAGAAAAAATTTATTTTTCTTGGTACTTACTAATAAGGAGTAACGAATTAATCAAAGGGTGCACAAAACAAAGGCCGTGATTGAAATCGTTGATTTGAAAAAGTCACTAGATCTAGGTCTGACTGGAAGTATTTTTATTTCGTCAAAATAAAAATACTTCTGGAAAAATGCTGGCGGCTTTGTGGTAGCTCTGACAAATGAATAATGCAATCGTGATCTTCTAAGTGCTTAGAGAGCTGACAGCGAGTATTAATTTATAAAAAAATAAAGATTCTTCGGTCTAAAGTTGTAGTTGGACTTTGTACTTTCGTTGGAAGAGGAGTTATCCATTTTACTTTAAAATTTAAAGAGTAGTGTATGGAAGATATTTTACAACGGAAGGAATGGAATTAAAAATGAAAAAAATTATCATTGGTATCGGAGTGTTGGTGTCTGCAGGGGCTGGTTTTTTTCTCTATCAAAACACCCAAGCAAATGCAAAAGACAGTACTTCAGTGGAGTTGTACCAAGTCAGTAAGCAAACGCCGCTGCATTTAAAGGGGCAGGTGCAATCCACAAAAAAACAAACGGTTCTAGTGAATGCAGAAAAAGGACCAGTTCAAACGATTCACGTAAACGAAGGAGATCATGTAACGAAGGATCAGATTTTAGTGACATATCGCTGGGGTGAAGTGATACGTGCGGCGAATGATTCGGTAGTGACATCAATGAATGAGGATGCGAAAAATGATCCGCAACAAGCTTTGATGGTGTTGAAGAGTGAAGAATCAGCCATCAAAGGAACAGTGACGGAATATGATCGTTCGAAGGTCGTCTTGAATGAACCGATCGAAATCAAGTATGCGAATAACGAAAAAATAGTTAAGGGTAAAATTACCTCATTAGCAGAAATGAACAATGAATCCACAAAAGAGGATACGAATAGTTTAGTGACTTACAATTATACGGCGGTTCCCGATGAAGCGATCCCCATGGGCTATTCTGTTGAATTGTTGATCCCTCGGAATGAGATCCACTTGCCGTTAAAGAGTGTAGTGAATAAGGATGGTGAACAATCTATCTATACAGTTGTCAAAGGAAAAGCGGAAAAGCGCACAGTAACCGTTGAAAAAGGTAATGGTTACTATACTTTACGCGAAGGTTTGAATGAAAATGATAAAATTATCAAAGATGCAGAAGACGTCAAAGACGGGATGGACGTGACGGTTGGATGATTGTAATGGAGAATATCAACAAATTTTATATCGCCGATCAGGAACGGATCCATGTCTTAAAGGACATTCATCTGACGATCGCTGAGCATGAATTTGTCGCAGTGATGGGGCCGTCTGGTTCAGGGAAATCCACTTTGATAAATACCATCAGTTTTTTGGACGGTGATTTTGAAGGGACGTATCGCTTTGAGGGAGAAGATGCGTATCGTTTTAATGACGAGAAACTCTCGGCTTTGCGAAACAAATCGGTCGGATTCGTCTTCCAATCCTTCCAGTTGATCGCTAACAATACGGTGATGGAAAATGTGGCACTGCCGCTGTTATATGGTGGAATGAAACAAAAACAAACTAAGCCACTCGTGATGGAAGCTCTACGAAAAGTCGGGATCGCAGACAAGGCCAATAAGCTGCCGAAACAACTATCCGGCGGTCAACAGCAGCGCGTAGCGATTGCCCGAGCGATCGTCGGCAATCCTAAATTTATCGTGGCGGATGAACCAACTGGTGCGTTGGATAGTCATACTTCAGAAGAAATCATGCAATTATTTAAACGTTTGAATGAAGAAGAAAAGGTCACGATCTTGATGGTGACCCATGATCCGGAAGCCGCGGCTTATTGCCAGCGAATCATTACGGTGAAAGATGGCGAGATTAGGGAAGTAGGTGCTGCTCATGCGATTTAGTGAAGTATGGAAGACCTCTTTCAGAGCAATCGGGAAAAACAAACGGCGTAGTTTTTTGACCATGATCGGACTAATTATTGGTGTTTCGGCTGTAATTACAGTCTTTTCGATCGGGCGGGCATTTGAAAATTATGCCTCTGAGTTTATCGGCTTAGATCAATTTGACAGTAGTGTTGGCTATACTTTTTCAGCGAAAGATGCAGCCTTTAGTGAAAATGGTTTGAATGGTTTTACGGAAGAAGATATCGATAAAATCGAGAGTATCCCAGGTGTCAAATCCGTGAACTATTATGATAATTCCCGTAATGGTATCAAATATGCGGATCAGACCTTTGATGATATCGGTAACGATGGTCGTTGGAATTGTTTCAAACTGCTGAAGAATAAGGGCAGCGCAGTTATTCATGGTCGAGCGCTTCAATCGAGCGATTACTATAATCAAAATCCCGTCGTGGTGATTGATCAAACAGCTGCTAAAGCGATCCAAAAGGAAGAACCCGCGTCTTTGGTTGGGCAAAGTATCAAAATCGGCGGCCATTTGTTTGAAGTGGTTGGAATTATGAAGGACCGTAATGGCGGCTCGATTGTTTCTACTCAGGAGGATTATGTGGTGGCTGAATTGCCGGAAAATGTTTTTGAAAGCTACTTTGACTCAGAAGATCGTAGTATGATCCAAGTCAAGCTGACTCAAACAGCCAACGTGAAGAATGTTTCTAAAGAAGCTGAAGATACCTTGAAAAAATACGGTACTTGGAAAGAGCTGGGTAGCTATAAGACTGAAGATCTAGCTGGACAAGTCGATCAATTACGGATGCTCTTGACTAGTATTACTTTGCTGATATCAGTGATTGGCGGTATCTCACTTTTTATTTCAGGGATCGGGGTCATGAACATGATCTACATCTCTGTCTCCGAACGGACCAAAGAGATTGGAGTCCGTCGGGCAATGGGTGGCACAAAAGGCAATATCATGATGCAATTCTTATTAGAAGGAATTTCACTGACTTTAGTCGGCGGAACGATCGGCTATCTGGTCGCGATGCTGCTGGGCTTTGCCATCAGTATGTTTACGCCGTTGTCGGTGCAGCCGGATCTATTCACGGTGACACTGGCCTTTGGCTTGTCGGTTGTGATTGGGATCGTCTTTAGTTGGCTACCAGCTAAGAGTGCGGCAAAGAAAGATATCGTCTCTTTGCTACGTTAATCGAATCAAAAAAAGCTGGAGGTGTGACAAAATTCTTGTCATACCTCTTTTTTCCGAATAAACGGTATTACAAAAGTAGCTTCTTCAGAAATAAGTCGAAATTTCTTGAAGTTGCCCACTTTTGTTACAGCCTCAGCTTTTTCGTTCAGCCTATAAATATATCTGCATTGGCTAGTTTATGTAATTTATACGATTACTTCTTGTTGATAAAAAGAGGTGCTCTTTGGTGATCTTTTGAAGGAACAACGACTGTTTTTTGCTCTGAGTTAGAGCGATACGATAGATAAAACTTTGATTCTGTAGCACTTCCGCGTCTTAAATAATTATACTCTTAACAAATATTTCATGTCTCTGTGTTTTGAAAATTAAAAAAAACACTCAAATCCTTGTTTCCAAGGACTTGAGTGTCTGTAAGAAGTCTTACATTAATTTGTTGTAGAATTCAACGACTAATGATTCGTCGATTTCTGGGTTGATTTCATCACGTTCTGGTAAACGAGATAATGAACCTTCAAGTTTTTCAGCGTCGAAGCTTACGAAAGCTGGACGACCAACTGCTGATTCAACTGCTTCTTTCACAGTAACCATGTTTTTAGATTTTTCACGGATGCCGATAACTTGGCCAACTTCCACTTCGTATGAAGGGATATCAACGCGTTTGCCATCAACAGTCACGTGACCGTGGTTAACTAATTGACGAGCTTGACGACGAGTTGAAGCTAAGCCTAGACGGTAAACCACGTTATCTAAACGACGTTCTAGTAAGATCATGAAGTTAACACCGTGTTTACCTTCTTTGATTTTGCTAGCGCGTACGAATAAGTTACGGAATTGACGTTCGTTTAATCCGTAGATGAAACGTAATTTTTGTTTTTCAGACATTTGCAAGCCGTATTCAGATTTCTTTCCACGGCTGTTTGGTCCATGTTGACCTGGAGCGTATGGACGACGTGCTAATTCTTTACCTGTTCCTGATAATGAGATACCAAGACGACGAGATTGTTTCCATGATGGTCCTGTATAACGAGACATTAAAAATTCCTCCAATAAATTGTTTTGGAGTAAAATAATCCGTTGAAAAATTCATATCCGTGTAGTTCGTTCTTCAATCTTCACCTTTGCAGCCGCGGTTACACAATTGAACCAATGCTGGCAACGAACTGGGGACGGGCTATTATTCCTCTGCTGCATTATTTTACACAAATGTCAGTATAACGGAAAAGTAGCGGCTGAGTCAAGTTCAGGAGTTGCTTTTTTGAAAAAAATATGTTAATTGTTGGGTGCTGTCAAAAAAAGATTACTTTTTTTCAAAGACAGTAAAAAGATTGAGTGAAAATTACGGAAGAAGTTTTTGCAAATTATTGAAAACTTCTCTACAATGGAGGGGGTTCGAGATGAACGCATTGATTTTTCCGATTCAACCGGAGCTTGCGGAACCGATGGCGCATTATATGAAGGATCATTTTCCTTTTTGCGGGGTCAAAAAACCGCAGCGAGCATTGTTGGAGCGCCCTTTTTTAAAGGAAAGCGTATCATTGCCAATGCCAGAATTGATTCAGGAGATTTTCCGCAACTATCGCAAAAAAGAGCGGGAGTATCAGTATTATGCGATCGATCTGGCGCAAAGAAACATCAAGCGTTTTTCACTAGAGGACCTAGCAGCATTGCTTCCTTTATTAGGAGAGAAAACTTGGTGGGACAGTATTGATGCGTGGCGCAAAGTTTTTTCTACTTGGGTTTTAGCGCATCCAGCAGATCTTGAACAGGTTTATGCATTTTTCTATCAGCATGAGAATTTTTGGTATCGGCGGGTAGCAATCAATTTGCAGCTGATGTTCAAGGAGCAGACCAACACCGCATTATTGGCGCAAGCGATTTTGGCAGATTTGAAGACGGATGAGTTTTTTATCCAGAAGGCGATCGGCTGGGTATTGCGTGATTATAGTAAAGTGAATCCTACTTGGGTAAAAGAATTTATGGAGCAACATTCATTAAGTAAGTTAGCTCTACGTGAGGGCAGCAAATACATATAAATGGAGAGATAAATTTTGGAAAGAAAATTAATCGCACTAGACATTGATGGGACCTTATTGAGCAGCCAAAGAAAACCTTTAGACAGTACGGTAAAGGCTTTGAAAGCCTTACGCAAGGCCGGCCATTTAGTGCTTATTGCGACGGGACGCTCGCGTTTATTAGCAGGCGAAGTGATTCATCAACTGGGCTGTACGAATTACATTATTTGTAATGGTTCAGCAGCCTTCTTAGATCATGAGCAAGTCTATAAGCACACCTTGGATCGTGAAGCGCTAGAGCGTATGATTGCTTTTGCCAATGAACGGAAGGTTGATATCGCGCTATTTGGTTTAGATTCATTTGCGCGTATGACAAATTTTGATGAACCGACGGTGTTGGATGCAATGGCATCTTTTGGTCAAAAAGCGCCTAAATTTGAAGCTGACTACCTCGCTAAACATGAGGTTTATCAAGGCTGTGCTTTCTACGATCAATCCATGGATGAAGAATTTACAGCAGCTTTTCCAGAATTTCGTTTAGTTCGCTGGCACGAACATAGCGTGGATATTATTCCTAATCCCGGTTCAAAGGCCCAAACGATTTTAGCTTTGGCTAAAAAAGTCGGTATCAAGCCAGAAAATATCGTAACGTTTGGTGATGGCAACAACGATATTGAAATGCTGGATTTAGCTGGAACTGGTGTGGCGATGGGGAATGCGTCGTCTCACGTTAAAGAAGCGGCTAATCTTGTGACCGATACAAATGATCGCGATGGGATCTATAAAGCATTGCGCAAACTAGAATTGGTGCATTAATCAGTGACTGAGAATCGAGGATTTCCTCGGTTCTTTTTTTTTATACGGAGGAATGAAGTTTCAGTTAAAACACCAACAGTATTATTTAGCTGACATCCGTGCTACAAATAATGTGGCTATTCAGCAATGTCCTAGTTCTGTTTTAATTTAATTCAAACGATCTGGATGGAATCTTTTATTTTCAAGCAAAAACAACTATAATAAGGCAAGATGCTTAACTAGAGAAGGGGAAAAAAAGTGCGTTTATTATTCATTGGAGATGTTGTTGGTTCAGTAGGGCGGCAAATGGTGAGCGATTATTTGCCACGATTGAAAAAGAAATATCATCCACAGTTGACGATTGTCAACGGAGAAAATGCGGCAGCAGGTCGTGGAATCACGGAAAAAATCTACAAGAAGTTTTTACAAGATGGTGTTGATGTTGTCACAATGGGAAACCACACATGGGATAATAAAGCGATTTTTGATTTTATTCCAGAAGCCAAAAAAATTATTCGACCAGCTAATTTTCCGGCAGGTACTCCGGGAAGAGGTCACTTGTTTGTGAAGGTAAATGATTTAGAATTAGCCATCATCAATTTACAGGCCCGTTCATTTATGGCCGATTTAGATGATCCTTTTCGTATTGGCGACCAGCTGATTGCAGAAGCACAAAAGCGTACCCCCTATATTTTTGTTGATTTTCATGGAGAAACTACTAGTGAAAAACAAGCGATGGGTTGGTTTGCAGATGGCCGTGTTTCAGCGGTAGTCGGAACTCATACCCATGTTCAAACCAATGATGCCCGGATTTTACCTAAAGGGACGGCGTACCTGACTGATGTCGGCATGACGGGACCTTATGATGGAATCTTAGGAATGAAAAAAGAAGCAATTATTGAGAAATTTTTAACGGCACTGCCACATCGTTTCGAAGTCATTGAAGACGGCCGCGCTATTTTATCGGCTTGTGTGATTGACATTGATAAAAATGGTCATGCCCAAAAAATAGAACCGATTATGATCAATGAAGATCGGCCATTTAGAGAATAGAAACAGAGGGATCAAATGAATCTGGAAAAAGAAGCCGCCGTTAAAGCGGCTTTAACACATTTAACGGCCTTATTAAAGGAAAATGAAGTGATTGTCCGCTATCAACAGCTCCAAAAAAAGGTAGCTGAAAATGATGCCTTACAAGAGTTGGAAGAAGGCATCAAAACGGCACAAAGAGAAGCAGTTCAATTTGCTCATTACGGCAAGCCGGAGGCCGAGCGGGCAGCTTTAAAAAAAGCCGACCAATTAACGGAAGAATTTAATCAACATCCATTGGTGCTGGAGTATCGTGAACAATTGATTGAGGCGAATGATTTGCTGCAGCATTTAACTACGCTGATCCAAAAAGAGGTCAATCACGCATTAGACAGTGATGAATAAACCCAGTATATTTTTTTATTGAAACAGTGGAGTGCAAAAATTCGCATGATGAGTAAAAATAGATAAATGAGAAACAAGGAGGAGCATTCATGCCTCAAAAAACGAAGAATACGCCAATGATGGAACAATATTTGGCGATCAAAGAACAATACAAAGATGCCTTTTTATTTTACCGTCTAGGGGACTTTTATGAATTGTTCTATGACGATGCGATCAAAGTCTCGCAATTATTGGAGCTGACATTGACCAGCCGCAATCGTAATGCGGATGACCCGATCCCTATGTGTGGAGTTCCCCACCATTCAGCACAAGGCTATATCGACACTCTAGTTGAACAAGGCTATAAAGTCGCTATTTGTGAACAGATGGAGGACCCTAAACAAGCTAAAGGCATGGTCAAGCGGGAAGTGGTCCAATTGATTACACCAGGCACTGTGATGGAAGGCAAAGGCATTGAAGCCAAAACCAATAACTTTTTGACCGCAGTCACTCAAGTTAAAGACAAATTTGGTTTTGCCTATGTCGATCTGTCAACTGGTGAACTAAAAACGGCTTTGCTTCAGGATGAAGAAGCCGTGATGAACGAAGCAACTGCTTTGCAGACGAAAGAAATCGTTCTAGGCAGTGAAATCCCGGAAGGCTTGCAGAAAAATCTAGCGGAGCGCTTGGGCTTAGTCTTTTCTCATCAAGAAACGATTGAAGACAACGCGGAGTTCAGTTTTTTAACTGCGGATATCACAGATGAACTGGAAAGAGAAGCGACCGGGAAACTACTGACTTATCTATCTGTCACCCAAAAACGTAGCTTAGGTCATCTTCAAAAAGCGGAAGAATATCAACCTGAGCATTTTTTGAAGTTGGATTATTTTTCTAAAACCAACTTAGAATTGACTCGTTCGATTCGGACGGGCAAAAAACAAGGGACGCTTTTATGGCTACTAGATGAAACGAAGACGGCGATGGGTGGTCGCTTATTGAAGCAATGGATTGATCGTCCATTGATCCAAAAGCGCCAGATCAACGCTCGTCAAGCGATGGTATCTTCTTTATTGAACGCTTATTTTGAGCGGATGGATCTAAATGAGACATTGACGAAAGTTTATGACTTGGAACGCTTAGCAGGACGGGTCGCATTTGGTAATGTCAATGGTCGTGATTTGATCCAATTGAAGACTTCCTTAATGCAAGTGCCGCAGATTCGTCAATTATTGACTGGCATCAACCAAGGGGAATGGAACGATCTACTGGTCGATATGGAACCAATGGATGATTTAGTCGCCTTGATTGAAAAAGCCATCAACGATGAAGCACCGCTGCAGATCACCGAAGGAAATGTCATCAAAGACGGCTACAATGAACAATTAGACCAATACCGCGAAGCCATGAAAAACGGTAAGACTTGGTTGGCTGAGTTAGAAGCGCGTGAACGGCAAGCAACCGGCATCAAAAACTTAAAAGTCGGTTACAATCGTGTCTTTGGCTACTATATTGAAATCACGAAGTCAAACCTTGCCAACTTGGAAGAAGGCAAATATGAACGAAAACAAACTTTAGCGAATGCGGAACGCTTCATCACGCCAGAATTGAAAAAGCTAGAGACCTTGATTTTAGAGGCGGAAGAGAAATCGGTGGCACTAGAATACAACCTCTTTTTAGCAGTTCGAAACGAAGTTAAAAAAGCTATCACGCGCTTGCAAAAATTAGCGAAAAGCTTGAGTGCGACCGATGTATTGCAAAGTTTTACGACTGTCAGTGAACGCTATCAATATGTGCAGCCAACCATGGAAGTCGGCACGCACAATTTACAAATCAAAGAAGGCCGTCATCCAGTCGTCGAAAAAGTGTTGGGGCATCAAGAATATATTCCCAATAGTGTTCATATGAATCCTAATGAAATGTTGCTGCTGATTACAGGGCCGAATATGTCCGGGAAAAGTACGTATATGCGCCAATTGGCACTGACGGTAATCATGGCGCAAATGGGTTGCTTTGTTCCAGCTGAAAGTGCTGAGCTGCCGATTTTTGATCAGATTTTTACCCGCATTGGTGCCAGCGATGATTTAATCGCAGGTCAATCAACCTTTATGGTGGAAATGATGGAAGCCAATCAAGCACTGCGCCATGCAACACCTAACAGTTTGATCCTGTTTGATGAATTAGGGCGGGGGACCGCGACCTATGACGGTATGGCTTTAGCCCAAGCAATCATTGAATATATCCATAAAAATGTAAAAGCGAAAACTTTATTCTCGACCCATTATCACGAATTGACGGTTTTGGAAGAGAGCTTGCCACAATTGAAAAATGTTCATGTTGGAGCAGTGGAGCAAAATGGTGAAGTGGTTTTCCTGCATAAATTAATGGATGGACCGGCTGATAAAAGTTATGGGATCCATGTGGCGAAAATTGCCGGCATGCCAACGGAATTATTATCCCGTGCGGCGACCATCCTTTCCGCATTAGAAGCAGATACACCGGTTCAGAAAAAGGTTGAAGAGGTCGAAGAAAACGAACAGCTTTCTTTATTTAGTGAAGTGTCAACCGCCGAACTTGGTGTAGTAGATAGTATTAAAAAAGCCAATTTACTTGAAATGAATCCGATGGAAGCATTAAACTTCCTATACGAATTACAAAAACGGATTTAATTATAAGATCTAGAAATATAGGAGGAATTCGATGGGGAAAATCCAAGAATTATCCGAACGCCTAGCGAATCAAATTGCCGCAGGTGAAGTCGTTGAACGACCAGCCTCCGTCGTCAAAGAATTGGTTGAGAACGCGATCGATGCCAAGGCGACGCAAATTGATATTTTGATTGAAGAAGCCGGGTTGAAAAAAATTCAAATTGTGGATAATGGCGAAGGGATTCGGCAAGACGATGTCGAAAATGCTTTTAAACGCCATGCTACCAGTAAAATCCATAACCGTGATGACCTTTTCCGAATTCGCACATTGGGCTTTCGTGGGGAAGCTTTACCGTCGATCGCTTCGGTTTCGGAACTGACTTTGGAAACGGCAACCGTTGATGAAGCTCAAGGTTCTTACTTGTTCTTAAAGGGCGGACAAATCGAAGAACAGCGACCAACTTCTTTACGGACGGGAACCAAGATCACGGTGGAAAATTTATTCTTCAACACACCAGCCCGCTTGAAATATGTCAAATCACTACAAACAGAACTATCGAATATTGGAGACATCGTCAATCGGATGGCCTTGAGTCATCCGAACGTGGCCTTTCGTTTAGTTCATGATGGTCATAAAATGTTAAGTACCAGCGGAAGTGGTGATTTAAAACAGACCCTTGCCGGTATTTATGGTGTGGCGACAGCTAAAAAGATGCTGAAGGTCGAAGCCCAAGATTTAGACTTTACCTTAAACGGCTATGTATCGTTGCCAGAAGTGACGCGAGCGAGTCGAAATTATTTATCGGTGATCATCAACGGTCGCTATATCAAAAATTATGCGCTGAATAAAGCGATCATCAATGGCTACCAATCTAAACTAATGGTGGGACGTTATCCGATCGCTGTCCTTGAGATTACGATGGACCCATTGTTGGTCGATGTAAATGTTCATCCAACGAAGCAAGAAGTTCGTTTGTCGAAGGAAAAAGAACTAATGAATTTGATTAGTCATGCAATCGCTGAAAGTTTGCGCCAGATCAATTTAATTCCTGATGTTGGTGAAAACCCCAGCTTCAAACGGAAGGTCGAAAAAATCCAAACGGAACAATTAGACTTGCCCTTAGAAGAGCAACCGAAGAAAAAAAGTGATTTGAATTACGATCCTAAGACGGGGATTTTTTATGTAGAGCCTAAAGTAGCCGAAGATACTGAAGTCCCCGTTGCTTTTCAAGAAAAAAAAGCGGAGAATAATTTTTCAGCGCCATTACTGGAAGAAAAAATCTCGCTAGTATCGGAAACGGCGGTACCGTTAGAAACGACAGCCGTTGAGGAAGAAACTTGTGAAGAGTTAGTTACTACCGATCATCCTGAATTTGATTTGAGTACCCAATCAGGTGAAAAAGTCATTGAGCAGGCGATTAGCAAGCTAGAAAAAGAACAGCCAAAAGAACGCTTTCCAATGTTGGAATACTTTGGGCAAATGCATGGGACCTATCTATTTGCGCAAAGCAAAGACGGCTTATACATCGTCGATCAGCACGCCGCCCAAGAGCGGATCAAATATGAGTATTTCCGTGAAAAAATTGGCGATGTCTCTGATGATTTGCAGGAATTGTTAGTACCTTTTGTATTGGATTATCCCAACAATGATGCAATCAAACTGAAGGAGCAGACTGAATTATTACAAGAGGTCGGAATTTACTTGGAAGAATTTGGTCCCAATAGCTTTATTGTTCGAGCCCATCCAACGTGGTATCCGGCAGGCCAAGAGGAGAGTATTATTCGTGAGATGATTGATATGCTGCTACTCACTGGTTCTGTCAGCGTCAAAAAATTCCGTGAAGCTACGGCAATCATGATGAGCTGCAAACGCTCGATTAAAGCCAATCATCATTTGGATGAAGCGCAAGCGCGGGTCTTATTGTCTGACCTTGCGCAATGTGAAAATCCATTTAACTGTCCCCATGGACGTCCTGTACTGATTCATTTCAGCAACAGTGATATGGAGCATATGTTTAAACGAATCCAAGATCCGCATTAAGAAATGAGAATTACAAAAGCCAACGAATAAAATTATTCTATCTAGAATTAGGAGCAGAGTTATGACAGTCATTTTAGCTTCACAATCTCCCCGACGTCGCGAATTGTTACAATGGTTGATGCCTGATTTTATCGTTCAGCCAGCGGATATTAATGAAGAAGTCAAGGAGCAATATTCACCAATCGATTATGTCATGGCGATGGCCCGGCAAAAAGCTGCGGTGATTGCTGATGGGCATCCAGAAGCCTTAGTGATCGCCAGCGATACTATCGTGGTGTTGGGCGAACAAATCTTAGGTAAACCCAAGAGTCGCGAAGAAGCGTTTGCCATGCTGAAAAGTATGAGCGGCGGCAGTCATCTAGTTTATACATCCGTTGTATTGCGTAAAGAAAAACAGTTAGAAGAAACGCTGAGTTCGGCGACGGTGACCTTCTATTCACTGACGGATGCTGAGATTAATCGTTATCTCGACAGCGATGATTATAAGGATAAGGCGGGCGCT
>WPCI01234464.1_pt1 | contig 48386 bp, 47 predicted proteins | sample 5399871 | NCBI WGS metagenome assembly WPCI01 (sample SAMN12869469, study PRJNA574797) | sludge metagenome | isolation source: wastewater treatment of pH7 | place: China:Beijing | collected 2019-05-20 | reverse complement strand
CTTGCTAGCATATTGCTTGCTATGTTGTTTGCTTCTAATAAAAGAAGCGCCCTACACATTTGGTTTGTTTTATTCGTTCAGTTTTCAAAGGTCTACATTGTTTGTCGCTTTGTTTCAGCAACTTTTAAATCATAACAGATTCAAAAGTTAATGTCAACAACTTTTTAAAACTTTTTTCGAAGTTCTTATTAGAAGTTGTCGTCATCGTTTGATGCGACTTTGATAGAATAACTGAAATTCCGTTATCTGTCAACAACATTTTTTTATTTTTTTGAGCGACACTCGCTCGCTTTGGAACATTACATAATATACCAACATATTCATATTCGGTCAATCAAAATTATCACGTTTTTTTACTTTTTTTCTATTACTGACCATTGTTCTTCTGTTCATACAGAAATGTTCGTAAATAACATGAAAATATATTGAAAATTTCCTTTTCACAGAAAATCCTATCGCTTTTCCTATTCATAAAGTGACATCATTTTCTAATGTTTTTTCGGTATAAATAAAAAAAGACGCTCAGCAAAGCTGAACATCTTAAAAAAATCTGTTTTAGCGCATAGTTGGGAACAATAAAACATCACGAATTGACTGAACATCTGTTAACAACATAACGAGACGGTCAATCCCAATTCCTAACCCACCGGTTGGCGGCATACCATATTCTAATGCTTCCAAGAAATCTTCATCTACCCCATGGGCTTCATCATTTCCTTGTTCACGTTCTTTTTCTTGTGCTTCAAAACGCTCCCGTTGATCGATTGGATCATTCAACTCTGTAAACGCATTGGCAAATTCACGACCAACGATAAATAATTCAAAACGGTCCGTGAAACGTCCGTCTTCAGCATTTTTCTTTGCAAGTGGTGAAACTTCCACCGGATGCCCGTAAACAAAAGTAGGTTGTTGCAATGTTTCTTCGACAAATGTTTCAAAGAATTCATTGATAATATGACCAATTTCCATATTATCGTTAATTTCAACATTATGTTCTTTAGCCAATGTACGAGCTTCCTCAAGTGTCATTTCAGGCCAGAAATCGACCCCAGTTTGCTCTTTGATCGCATCAACCATATGGATTCGTTTAAACTCAGAGCCTAAATCAATGCTTTGTCCGTCGTAAGAAAGGGTTGTTTCTCCCAGTACGTTTTGAGCGGCATCGCGAATGATTCCTTCAGTTAAGTTCATTACATCTAAGAAATCTTGATACGCAGTATAGACTTCCATCATAGTAAATTCTGGATTGTGGGTCGTATCGATCCCTTCATTTCGGAATACGCGGCCAATTTCATAGACTTTTTCCATCCCACCGACAATCAGACGTTTCAAATGCAATTCAAGTGCGATCCGTAAGTATAAATCCATATCCAATGCATTATGGTGCGTAATAAACGGACGAGCTGTTGCACCACCGGCTTCATTATGCAACACAGGCGTTTCCACTTCGATATAACCTAACCCATCTAAATAGCGACGAATTTGGCTAATGATTTGACTACGTTTTGTAAAACGATCAAAACTTTCGCGGTTACTGATTAAGTCTAAATAGCGTTGGCGATAACGTTGTTCAACATTTGTCAAGCCATGATATTTTTCTGGCAACGGACGTAACGCTTTTGATAGTAAAGTAATTTCTTTTGCTTTAATGGATACTTCACCCGTATCGGTCTTCATAATTTCTCCGGTAACGCCAAAGAAATCTCCTAAATCGCCTTTTTTGAAAATTGCATAGGGTTCTTCGCCAACTTCATCTTTACGGACATAGATTTGAATCTGGCCTTCGCGGTCTTGTAAATGAGCAAAACCAACTTTCCCCTTGCCACGCTTTGTCATCATTCGACCTGCAACACTAGCAGTCAGTTGTTTTTCTTGAAGCTCTTCTTTTGTATTTGCATCATATGTTTCGTGCAGCTCTTTTGAATTCGCTGTGCGTTCAAAACGGGCGCCGAATGGATCGATACCTTCAGCACGAAGGTTTTCCATTTTTTCGCGGCGAACACGCATTTGATCGTTCATTTCGGTTAAATTTGTTTGTTCCTCAGTCACGAATGTTCCTCCTCAGTATGTAATTACTCTTACTTATAATGCCAATGAATAAGTAAAAAATCAAGCTGAATTGCTCATTCAGCTTGAAGATTAACTAATTTTCGCTTTTGTTTCCGTCTTTTCAACCAAACCATCCAACAAATCTAAGATAACTTGTTTTTCTTCGGTTTGGTTAATTGCAACTTTGGTTTTCGCTGAACGAGGAATCCCTTTTAAATAATAGCTGGCATGCTGACGAAATTCACGACATGCAATTTTTTCGCCTTTAAGATTGATCAAGCGTTCCAAATGCAGTTTCGCAGTCTCAATCTTTTCGCGGGCACTCGGTTCTGGAATCAGCTCACCAGTTTCCAAATAGTGCTGTGTTTGATGGATCATCCAGGGATTCCCTAAAGCAGCACGACCAATCATCACAGCGTCTACACCGACTTCTTCAATCATCCGCTTGGCGTCTTCTGGTGTTCGAACATCGCCATTTCCCATAAAAGGAATCGAAAGTTGAGCCGCAACTTGCCGGAGGATCTCCCAATCGGCTTTTCCTTCATACATTTGAACTCGTGTGCGGCCGTGCATGGCGATCGCAGCAGCCCCGGCACTTTGAGCCGCTAAGGCATTTTCCACTGCAAACACATGCTGTTCGTCCCAGCCAATCCGCATCTTAACTGTTACCGGGATATCAACGGCAGCAGAAACTGCCTGAACCATCTCGTAAACCTTATCCGAATCTAACAGCCACTTCGCTCCGGCTTCGGCTTTGATGACTTTATTAACTGGACAGCCCATGTTGATATCGATAATATCCGCTTCGGTATTCTCCTGAACAAATTGAGCAGCTTCTACTAATGACTCTTTATTCCCGCCAAAAATCTGGACGCTCAATGGATGTTCTCTCTCATCAATATATAGCATTTCTAAAGTTTTTTTATTACGAAAATGAATCCCTTGATCACTGATCATTTCACAGACTACGAGTCCCGCCCCGAACTCTTTGACCGTGACTCGAAAAGCGGCATTTGTAATCCCGGCCATCGGCGCTACGACAATTCGATTCGGTACTTCCACGTTGCCAATTTTCCATGTACCATTTAACGGTTTCACACTTATTCCCCCAAAATTTCTTGTTTCAATTCATAAAGATCCGCTTCACTGTACGCATATTTATTATTACAAAAGGCGCAAACAGCTTCGGCTCCATGATCTTGATCAATCAATTCTTGGATTTGTTCGGCACCAAGTGTAATAATTGCCGCAGCAAATTTTTCTTTAGAACAGTCACATTTAAATTGAACAGGCAGTGTTTCAAGGAAAAAGACATCCTCGGTCGCCAATAAACTTTCTAAAATTTCCTCTGGTGTTTGTCCTTCATCCAGTAGGGTGGAAATACGAGTCGTTTCTTTCAACCGCGTTTCGATCTGATCGATGATCTCATCGCTGGCTCCCGGCATAATCTGAATCATAAATCCTCCGGCCGTTTTAATCGAATCATCTGTATCAACTAACACTGATACACCAACCGCTGATGGGACTTGCTCAGAAACGGCTAAATAATAAGTAAAATCCTCCCCGATTTCTCCTGAAACGATCGGTGTTTGACCAGAGAAGGGTTCCTTTAAGCCTAGATCTTTAATGACCGTGAACATGCCTTCGGTCCCGACAGCTCCTCTAACATCTATTTTTCCGGCTTCATTTAGCGGTAGGCTGATATGAGGATTCTTGATATACCCCTTCACTTCTCCTTGACCGTTGCTGTCAACGATAATTGCTCCGGCTGGGCCATTGCCTTCGACTTTCACGGTCATCTTATCAGCACCTTTTAAAGTTGCTCCTAGCATCAAAGCACCCACCATCGTCCGGCCCAAAGCCGCAGAAGCTGTATTCCATGTATCGTGACGGCGTTGCGCCTCGGCGACTGTTTCCGTCGCGTTAACAGCATACGCCCGAACAAAACCTTCATAAGCTAATGCTTTTACTAAATAATCACTCATTTGCTTTCCTCTCTAATTCCAAAATTATTCTTTTCATTTTTACTCGTGATTGCATCATACTAGGTGTTTCAACATTTTTCAATATCCTTGTATGCCCTTGATAAGAAAAGCTTAATAATCGACGATCGTTTATTCAAAAAAACAGTCACATTAAGCCTCTATCCCTAAAAATAAAACGACATGCCCGCAGACATGCCGTTTTGCTTTTATTCTAGATTATCATTTGCATCATCAGGTTCAATCTTATCATCTGATGAAACTTTTTGTTCAGGTGCTTTATCTTCAGCTTGTTTTTCAGCATCTTTTTCTTCCAAAGCACGTTTGGCTTCTTCAAAAGTCTGCGCTTGTGTTTTCTCACTTGGGTATAAGCTGTCAGAGCCAGCAGGCATTTCGCCCGTTTCAAACAATGATTTGATTGCTTTAGCATCCAATGTTTCGAATTCCAATAGTTTTTCGGCAATCAATTTATGTTGTTCACGGTGATTTTCAATGATTTCACGTGCTTTTTCATGAGCTTGCATCAAGATACTGCGAACTTCTTCGTCGATCTCAAAGGCTACTTGTTCAGAATAAGCTTTGGTTTGACCGTAGTCACGACCAACAAAGACTTGATGATTTCCTTCATATTGAACCGGACCAAGTTTATCACTCATTCCGTATTCAGTAACCATGCTACGAGCTAATCCCGTTGCTTGTTCAAAGTCATTCGAAGCCCCGGTTGTTTGGGTGTTAAAGACGATTTCTTCAGCAGTCCGACCACCTAACAGCCCAACGATTTGTTCAAACATATCGTCTTTTGACATCAACATTTGATCTTCTTTTGGTAAGGCGATCATGTAGCCGCCAGCACGTCCACGAGGGATAATCGTTACTTTATGAACAACTCGTGCCCGGTTCAGCACCATTCCGATGATTGTATGACCAGCTTCATGGTAAGCAACCATTTCACGCTCGTGCTTGCTGATGACACGATCTTTCTTAGCTGGTCCGGCAATCACCCGATCTTCTGCTTCATCAACGTCAGAAGCATCGATTTTCTTTTTGTTCCGACGAGCAGCTACTAGAGCGGCTTCGTTCAAGACATTTTCTAAATCGGCACCGGCAAAGCCTGGTGTTTGTTGTGCAACGACTTTCAAATCAACATCGTCTGCCAACGGTTTGTTGCGGGCATGAACTCGAAGAATCGCTTCACGACCTTTAACATCAGGACGACCAACTAAAATCTGACGGTCAAAACGACCTGGACGTAGTAACGCTGGGTCTAAGACATCTGAACGGTTGGTAGCTGCGATGACGATCACACCTTCATTGCCATCAAAACCATCCATCTCAACTAGCAATTGGTTCAAGGTTTGTTCACGCTCATCGTGACCGCCTCCCATACCAGCACCACGTTGACGACCGACCGCATCGATTTCATCGATAAAGATAATCGCTGGAGCATTTTTCTTAGCTGTTTCAAATAAATCACGAACACGAGAAGCTCCGACACCGACGAACATTTCCACGAAATCTGAACCAGAAATCGAATAGAACGGTACGCCAGCTTCACCAGCAACTGCTTTTGCTAGCAAGGTTTTACCAGTTCCGGGAGGTCCCTCTAGTAAAACACCCGCTGGAATACGAGCACCTAATTCGACGAAACGACGAGGGTCTTTTAAGAATTCCACGACTTCGACTAACTCTTGCTTTTCTTCCTCAGCACCGGCTACATCAGAGAAGCGCACACGGTTGGCTTTTTTGTCGGCTTCTTTCGCTTTGGATTTACCAAAGTTCATCACTCGACCATTACCGCCACCGCCGCCGCCTTGTTGACCAATCATCATGTAGAAGAAGAAGATCATAATCAAAATTGGCAAGAAGCTTACTAATAAAGTAACCCACATACCGCTACTTGATTCTTCTTCAATTTGGGTTTTGACACTGTTTTCTTTGGCCAAATCAGTCACTTGGCTCAAAGTTGAATCATTTGGCAAGACGATCGTTGAAAAATGGGTTGTCTTTGAATCGGTTGAACCGATAATGCTCAAGCCACCCGAATTTGCCACTTCTTGTTTTTCCTTGTATTCACCAGTAATTTTATAAACACCGCTTGCTGGTTGAATTTTAAGGTTTTTAATCTTACCTTCTTGCATTTGTTCAGTAAAGGTTGAATACTCGATATCCGGCGAAGCTGATTTGTTATCTCCAAAAAGGAAATAAACAACCATAACCATAGCCAAGATGACGAGAATATAATAGAGAGCATTTTTTACTCCCTTGTTGTTTTTATTCATCTGCGTCCTCCTCGCACTTGTTAGCTGATTAGCTTGTTAAAAAAGTTTTATCAATTTTGACCTTTTAAGTATATCATACTGAGATTTTTTCGGTCACTAATTTGATTGATAAATTTTAGGCTTTAACACGCCTACGTACGGCAAGTTACGATACGCTTCTGCGTAGTCTAAACCATAACCGACAACAAACTCATTCGGGACATCAAACCCCACATAATCTGCGTGGATATCTACCACTCGTCCTTCTGGTTTGTCTAACAATGTGACAATTTTCACTGATTTAGCTTTACGGTATTTAAATAAGTCGACTAAATAGCCCAATGTCCGGCCGCTATCAATGATATCTTCCACGATCAAGAGATCTCGCCCTTCAACGTTTGTGTCCAAATCTTTGATGATTTTTACCTCACCAGATGAAACGGTTTGATTGCCGTAGCTGGAAACATCCATAAAGTCCAATTCTAAATGCGTATCGATCTCACGAACGATATCCGCCATGAATGGTACGGCACCTTTTAAAATACCAACCACCAAAGGATTTTTATCAGTATAATCGGCTGTTAATTGCTCCCCTAATTCGACACAGCGCTTTTGAATATCTTCTCTAGTAATCAATACTTTTTCAATATCTTTTGCTAACATGTAGAAACTCCCTTCATTTCGCTACTTAGAGCGTATAGTCAAGTATGTAGTGTATTCTATCAGTTTCATCTGCAATACTCAAATAGGAATTCACAAAAGGTAAAATTGCGACGATTTCTCCGGCAGAATCTGCTACAACCCAGGCATTAGCTCGCTGATCAGCAGGAATTTTTTTGTCAATAAAATAACGACTAACTCGTTTTGTCAAGGTTTCGGTCAAACGAATTCGGTCGCCTGGCTGCCGCCGCCGGATAGTCAGTGGTAGTTTGAGCGCTCCAGGCAGAGAAACTTGGTACAGTTCAGCTTTTGTTAGCTCGCGGCTACTGCTTAGCCTGACTCTTGAGCCATCAGAAAGTAAGCACTGCTCATTCTCAGCTAACTGATAAGTCCCATCATTAATCAGCTGTTGCTTTTCTAGGTAGTAGTATTGGTAGCGACGAACAAACTGCCAGTGAGCTCCAAGGTCAACCGTCCATTGACTATTTCCTTGCTCAATTTGGTCTAGCAGCATAAACAGTTGCTGTTGCGAAACCGCAACTTTTGTCTGCGCTTCTGCTTGTTGAAAAAAGGCTGTCAGAAAATAATAACGAGCCCCTCGCTCAGCAGGCAGGGTTTCTTTTGAAAAAGACCAACGCTGATCTGCAAACTCGACATTTCTTAAGTTTTCTTTTAGCAGCTCAGCAATCAATTGATCCGCCCAGACTAATTGCTGATGAAACTGCTGTGCGTGAGTTAAGACCTGGGGATTTTCCTTTTTTAGCGCAGGAACAACACTTTGCCGGATACGATTGCGAAAATAATCTGACGAGGTATTGGTGCTGTCTTCAAAATAGTTCAACTGCTTTTCCTTCGCATAGTCATAAATCTGTTCTTTGGAAAATGGTAATAATGGCCGCAATAATCGACCGTTGCCAAACGACTGCAGTCGGGCAATGCCACTGTGTCCAGCTAATGAACCGCCCCGCGTCAGTCGCATCAAAAGTGTTTCCAGCTGATCGTCGCCATGATGAGCTGTCAGAAGTAGGCTGTAACCTTCTTCTCGCATAATTTTTTCAAAAAATTCATAACGGATTTTTCTAGCTTCGGCTTCAATATTCTTTTGAGCCGGTTGCTCCCAAACTTTTAAATAAAAAGGTAATTGGTGCCGATCACAGTATTCTCGTAAAAAAGCTGCCTCTGCATCCGACTCCGGCCGCAGTTGATGATTGACATGCGCGATACCAATATTTTTTCCTCGCTGCTCTAATAAATCGAACAACACCATCGAATCGACCCCCGTCGAGACCGCTAATAGCAGTTTCTGATCCGTCAGCAGTTCCGGATTTGCTCGAAAAAATACTTGTTCCATCTTGATCACCTCATCTTTAATAAAGAATTCCATTTCCCAACTAAAAAAGCTGAAATCCTAAAAGAATTCCAGCTTCTCTGATTTAATTACGACGGCCGCCGCGACCACCGCGTTTTCCTTCGGTATTACGTTTGATTGATGACAAGCGATCATCGCTGTCCTTCAAAAAGGAACTCATCAATGAATCGAAGTCTTGTTTGCCGCTATTTTGGGGTTTTCCTTTAGCTGATGGTTTTGAACGATTATTATCACGATTATCACGAAATTCTCGTTTAAAAGGTTTCTTTTCTGGTTGTGGCTGATCTTGGGCTTTACGGATTGAAAGACCCACTTTGCCGTCATCACCCACAGAAGTTACTTTAACCGTCACTTCATCGCCGACAGTTAATACATCATGAATGTCTTTAACGAAACCATTAGATATTTCACTGATATGGACTAAACCCGTTTTACCTTCCCCCAAGTCGATAAAGGCACCAAAATTGGTGATCCCTGATACTTTTCCTTGCAGCTTAGCTCCTACTTCGATTGACATAAAAAAAATGTTCCTCCTAATTTTTTTCCAATTTATTTAAACTGCAGCTGACCTTATTTAGCAGTTTCGGACTTTACAACTTCGTCAGTAGACGGTTTGTCTTTACTTGACGACTTTCCTGAATCTGGCAAAACAAAAATCAATTCGCCATCCTTTGAATAATAGAAGCGACTACGGGCTAGTTTAGCCACATAGTTATCATCTTTCAATAATTTTACATCTTGATTCAAGCTTGACACCTGCTCATCTACTTTAGCAGATTCTGCAACCGTGTTGACCTTGATCTCCTTTAACTCACTCAAATGACGTTGCTCATTGAAAATTTGAACTCCCATGACGATTGCGGTAAAAACTGCGACTGCTAAGAGTGCTGCTAAACGACGACGCTTAAAAATCAGTTGACGATGTTGCTTTTGAAATTTACGATACTGCTCTTTTGCGTAGGGCGTATCCAACGAAGCAATTTTCTGCGTTTCGTTTTCATTCATTCTTACTCGCTCCTTACCATGAAATTCTTTACTATTATATCAATTCAGGATATAATTGTCTATTTGAATTATCCTTAATTCCCGTTATTTTCCATCCGTGTTTCACTAATTATCCGATACATTTTAGCTGCATCTTCTTTTTTAGTAGATTCATGAAGTTCTTCTACTGCAGCCAACAAGATTTTATTCCCAAATTGGATCCGCAGTTCATCGCCAACCTTCACATCGGTTGAAGACTTTGCCAATTTGCCATTCACTTGAATCCGCCCTTTATCAGCAACTTCTTTAGCTACTGTCCGGCGCTTAATAATCCGTGAAATTTTTAAAAATTTATCTAAACGCATAAACTATCACCTTTTCCAATGTATTCTCAATAATTTACTGCCAAAAGGCAACATCAGCCATTCGCGAATTGTTAACAACCGTAGCTGAATCGCCAAAACAATGAAGGTACTACCTCCCAATACCACGCCTAAAACAGCTGCGACCAAAGCTAGACTCCGCTTGGCGACTGTCCCAAAAACTAGATTGATACCCCCATAATAACACAATAGCATCACAACCATACCGCTAAGACAAATGATTAGTTTTCGTAAGAAATATCGTTCACGCAAATAATTGCGGGTTTCCCGATCACTGGCCGTGCGCAAAATAAACAAGGTCACCAGCAGCCCCACTAAAGTGGAAAGACTCGCACCCACGGTTCCAAATTGTTTCGTTAAGCCGCCAGTAATCACTATTTTTATTAACAAACCAATCCCTGCCGCCTGTAAGGAACTCCGATATTGATTTTGACTCTGGGCAATACTTTGATAAGACTGGACCATCGCTGTCAGAAAAATCGCAAAGACAAATAATCCTAACGTAAGATTGCCTTGATAATCTTTAAACAGCGCATAATTCACATAGGGCAGCAGTAACGCGAGACCGAATGAAGCTGCCGCTGCAATGCTACACGTTAAACGCAAAAAAATCTGGCTTGTTTTAATAAACAGCTTGCGATCTCTTTTGACTAGATAGCGCGTCAATAACGGTAAAAAACTCGCGCTCAGAGCCAACGCTACGACTAACCCTAATTGAACTAGCGGTTGGCCCCGATCGTAGACCCCTTTCGCTAATTTCGCTCCATGTTCACTGAGCCCAAAATCCACTAAAGCTTTTTTAACCGTAAAGGAGTCAACCAATTGGAATAAAATCAGCAGGCCGCTGTAGATCGTCATCAAGCCACCTTCCAGCGCTACTCTTCTGCCTAATGCTACTGCCGTCCCCCCCAACCGAGGGATTCCACGTAAAATCTTCGTGCCAAAAACTTTCCTACGATAATACCATAAAACGAATACTGCAGCGATTCCACCAACTAACGCACCGGACATCGCCACCGTTCCAGTATGATACACAGTCCAGCCAAACTGCTTGAAAGACCAGGCCGCCACGATGATCACACCTACTCGGATCAGCTGTTCCACAACTTGCGAGACTGCCGTTGGGACCATCAGTAGCTTTCCTTGAAACTCGCCTCGCGTGATCGCTAAAAAAGGCATAATGATAAAGGTAAAAGAAACTACTTGGAGCAATGGCGCCAACTTTACATCACCCATCCAACCTGCTAACAACCGAGCTGAAAAAAAGCACAAAGCCCACAAAATCAACCCGAAGCCACTGATTAGAGGAAATAATTCTTCTAATGCTTGCCGTTGTTCCTTAAGATCCTTTTTTTCTGCCACATATTTTGAAATAAATTGGGGCAACCCTGACAATGCTAAAGTCATGGCAATGCCATAGATCGGATAAACTTGCTGATAGACATAAAAACCTTCATCCCCCGCAAAGTTTTGATAAGGAACTCGGTAGACTGCACTCAACAATTTTGCGATAAATGACGCGGCAGTCAAAACGAAAGCTCCCCGCATCATAACTTTCAGTTCTTTATTCGCCAGTGCTGTCACCGCCTATTCTTTATATTTTTGTTCCCGGAGCGCTCGAATGAATAGACTGATTTCTCGTAGCCAAATCGCTTCATCCATCGTCTTAGCAATCAATAACTTGATGACCATTTTGTCTTTTTCTACACCTAAAGTTGCCTTCATTTTAGTTGCGCTCAACGCTTCAAAAAGCTGTTCTACTTTATAAGCTTTTGTCCCAACTTTGCTTAGCGTGACAATAATCTGCTGCTGCCGTTTTTGAATACTCTCAACCAGAGCCCGATCACCATCCATCTTGATTTGCCCGATATTTAGTAAATTCGCTACTTCATCTGGATAGTCGCTAAAGCGATCCACTAAATCAGCTTCGACTTCGTCTAACATCTCCGTGCTCTCTAATTCCCGAATCCGTTTATAAATTTCAATTTTTTGCCGTTCGTCTTCAATATAGGTTCCCGGAATATAGGCATCAATTCCTAAGTTAATTTCAACCGAAGTCCGCTCAACTTGCGTATTTTTGCCTTGTTTACGATCGACTGCTTCTGTCAGCATTTGCGAATACATATCAAATCCGACGGCATCAATAAAGCCATGCTGTTGCGCCCCTAAAAGATTCCCCGCACCACGAATTGATAAATCCCGCATCGCGATTTTAAATCCTGAACCTAATTCCGTAAAGTCTTTGATCGCTTGCAAGCGTTTTTCGCTAACCTCATTCAAGATTTTTTGCGGTTCATACATAAAGTAAGCATAAGCGATTCGATTGCTCCGGCCAACACGTCCTCTGAGCTGATACAACGTTGACAGTCCCATATAATCTGCATTTTCAACAAACAGCGTATTAACATTGGGGATATCTACCCCTGTCTCAATAATCGTTGTGGTCACTAAAATATCATATTGTCCATCAACGAAATCCATCAAAGTGTTTTCTAATTGAACTTCCGTCATTTGTCCATGAGCAAAGCCAATCTTAGCATCCGGCACCAACATCTGCAGCTCTTCAACTTTACGCTCAATCGTTTCCACCCGGTTATATAGGTAAAATGCTTGCCCGCCTCGCGCAAGTTCTCGCTCGATGGCTTCGCGAATCGCACCTGGATTAGTTTCCATGACATAAGTTTGGATCGGATAGCGATTTTCTGGCGGGGTCTCGATCACTGAAAGGTCCCGTACACCAAGCATCGACATATGCAAGGTCCGTGGAATCGGCGTTGCCGTCAGCGTTAGCACATCAACTTGCGATCGAAGCTGTTTTAACCGTTCTTTATGTTTGACACCAAAACGTTGCTCTTCGTCAATGACTAATAAACCCAGATCTGCAAACTGAAGATCTTTTGATAGCAGTCGATGAGTTCCTACAACAATATCAACTTGTCCCGTTCGGATTTGTTCGATCGTTTCATTCTGCTGCTTTTTCGTTCGGAAACGGCTCAACATTGCGACATTGACCGGGAAATTTTCAAAACGCTCTGTCATTGTATCAAAATGTTGTTGAGCCAAAATGGTCGTTGGCACTAAGAAAGCGACCTGCTTATTTTCTTTGATGGCTTTAAAAGCCGCTCGCAAAGCAACTTCAGTCTTCCCAAAACCAACATCCCCGACTAGCAAACGATCCATCGGACGAGCTTTTTCCATATCGTGCTTGATTTCAGCCGTACTGCGTAGTTGGTCGTCGGTCTCGGTATAAGGGAAAGCATCCTCAAACTCTTTTTGATACTCATCGTCCGGGCCAAAAGCATAGCCTCGTTCAGCCTCCCGTTTAGCGTACAACTCAATCAAATCATCCGCGATGTCTTCAATTTTTTTCGAGACCTTGCTCTTGGTCTTTGTCCACTCACTGCCGCCCAATTTATTGATCTTCGGCGGTTTCGCCTCAGAAGAAACATACTTTTGAATTAAGTTCAGCTGCGTCACTGGAATGAATAATTTATCATCTTTTTGATACAAGATCGACATGTAATCTTGATGCACGCCGTCGATTTCAATCGTTTCCATTCCTACGTACTTACCGATCCCGTGATTAGCATGAACTACATAATCCCCAGGTTTTAATTCATTGTAGCTTTTCAAGCGTTCCGCATTAGAAATCGTCTGGCGACGGGCCCGTTTTTTTGTAACTTTTTGGAAGATTTCCCGTTCGGTTACCACTACCAATTTATCTTGGGGCAATTCAAACCCATTGGTCAACGTCCCCATTACAATTTGGGTTTGCCCGATGAGCAATTTGTCTGGCGTCGTTTGGACCGCCTTGATCTCCACATCATGAAACGCTTGAGTTAATTTCGTTTGTCGTTCCTGATCTGATACTAAAAATAGCACTGTTTGCTCTTGTTTTTGCCAACGATCAACTTCGGTTTTTAGCAACGGCATTTGACCAAAGAATTGCTGCATTGAGCGGTATTGGAAATTATGAATCGCCTCAAAGCGTAAATTTCCCATGCCTTTTTGGAACAGCGAAAAGAAACTCGTTACTAACTTCGTCTTTTTAATCAAGTCATGGGCATTCATCCCAAAATTTTGTTCGGAAAAAACCCGCAGCTCTTCAATTTTTTGCGTATGCCATTCCGCTTCTTCTCGTTCCATTTCCCGATGGGTCTCCATCATCCGCGGATAATCATCCACAAACAGTAACGCATCTTTGGCAAAATAATCTAGCAGTGAAACTTTTTCTTCATATAAAAGATCCGTGTAATATTTTGCCTGTTCTGTCGGAATACCATCTTCCCACGCAGCAATCAATTGACCAAAGTAATCATTTAAAAAATTGTAATCTTCTTTTTCTTTAGTTACCGCTAAGCGATTTTGTAAAAGTTGATGAACTTTCTGTGCTCCTTGTCTCAGATCTGCCTCCGCAAAAACCAAATCCGTTGTAGGGGTAATCCAGACCTCATTTAGATTTTCCACTGAACGCTGAGTATCCGGTTCAAAATAGCGCAACGAATCAATTTCAACATCAAACAATTCAACTCGGACAGGGTATTCAGTCGTCAAAGGATAGATATCAACAATACTCCCCCGCATGCTGAATTCACCTGGTTTCCCTACCATCGTTTGCCGCTCATAGCCCATCAAAACCAATCGTTGAGCCAAGTTCTCTAAATCAACCTCACTGCCGATTTTCCAATGCAGCTGGTTGGCCTGCCAGGTTTCCCTCGTCGGCAAATATTTTCGCAAAGCAGCAACTGGAACAACATAAATCCCATTCTCACCTTGTGACAAAGCTTGCAGCGTTGAAACCCGCTCAGCCCGGGCTTCTGGTGAGGCAAATGCCATCTCGGCTGAAAGCACTTCATCCACTGGAAATAGATGAACATTTTCGTCGATCTGCCGCAATTCCTCCGCCAACTGATTACTATAATAAAGATTCGGTACAACGATCACTGTCTGTTTTCCGCTAGCTTGATGCGTGGCGGCCATCACTAACGCCTTTGCTGAGCCGGAAAGTCCGGTCAATAATTGACGTTTTGCTTTTTTAGCTAACTCACTCTGCCACTCTTTAACTAGCGGCAGTTGGTTTATAAATCCGCTCAAATTCATTGCTTTACTCCTTTTATCTTAAAGATGGTTCCCTTTTACTTGACTGATCAACAAATCAATTCGCTCGATTCGCTTTTTATAAAACGGCTCGTGTAGCAAAATTAATGCTTTTTAGTTAAAACGATTCATCGTCTGCAAAAAATTATTTTCTGTCACGAAATCATCAACCGCTTCAGCCGCTCGGGCTACACTATCGGCGATGGTTGACTCATCCTCTTTGCTAAACGTACTCAATACATGGTTCACCACTGTTTTTCCATTCGGCCGACCAATCCCGATTTTGATTCGATTGAATTCTTGTGTTCCGATATGAGCAATAATACTCTTTAACCCATTATGTCCACCAGCGCTACCTTTTTGGCGCAAGCGCAATTTACCCAAATCCATATCTAAATCATCGACGATCACCACTAATTCTGTCACCTCAACCCCAAAATAGGTCAGCAAAGGTCCAACTGAACGACCAGATTCATTCATAAAAGTAGTTGGCTTCACTAGTATGATCTTTTCACCGTTCACAAAATAATCTGCGACTTCCGCCTCAAAGGTATTTTTTTTGAAGACCGCATCATGCTCTGCTGCTAAGCGATCCACGACCATAAAACCAATATTGTGTTTCGTTTTTTCATATTTTTTACCTGGATTTCCCAGACCTACGATCATTTTCATATTCTTTCGCCTCATTCTTTCAATCGAGCCTGCCCTTTAGTCGCTAGCTCCTTGACATTCATTTCCATGACAAAATGCTGGATAGTCAAATGACTACCCAGTCCAAAATTTTCTTTATACAGTATAACACAAACCAGCCTGTAGTGACCGTTTTCAACGTTTTAAGTCTCTCATAAGATTCTGTTATTTTTGAAAAAAGTTATTGATACCAGCTCATTGAGCCATTAACACATGAAGCGTTTTCTTTTGAAACAGCAAAAATATCTGTATTATTAATGAGTAAAATACGTGACAAGTTTCATTAATTAGTGGTATCATTCCACTGGAAAACAAATATTAGAAGGGATTGGTACACATGACTGCAACAGCAGCTAGTAAAACCCATCAAAAAGTAATCTTAATTGGAGATGGCGCCGTAGGTTCAAGTTACGCCTTCGCATTAGTCAACCAAAATATCGCTCAAGAAATCGGTATTATCGATATCGATAGCAATCGTACACAAGGAGATGCAATTGACTTATCTCATGCATTAGCCTTTACCTCACCTAAGAAAATCTATTCCGCTTCGTATGACGACTGTCACGATGCTGACTTAGTTGTTATTACAGCAGGTGCTCCTCAAAAACCAGGAGAAACTCGCCTAGACTTAGTTGGTAAAAACTTACGTATCAACAAAAGTATCGTAGAACAAGTTGTTGCGTCTGGTTTTGATGGCATCTTCTTAGTCGCTGCCAACCCAGTTGATATTTTAACTTATTCTACTTGGAAATTCTCAGGCTTCCCTAAAGAACGCGTTATTGGTTCCGGTACTTCTTTAGATACTGCACGTTTCCGTCAAGCAATCGCTGAATTAGTTGACGTTGATGCACGTAACGTCCATGCCTACATCTTAGGCGAACACGGGGATTCAGAATTCCCAGTTTGGTCACACGCTAACGTTGCTGGCTTACAAATTTACGAATGGGTCAAAGATAACCCTGAAGTCGATGAAGAAGCTTTAGTTAACTTATTCTTCGGTGTCCGTGACGCTGCTTACGAAATCATCGAGAAAAAAGGCGCTACCTTCTATGGTATCGCAGTTGCCTTAGCTCGGATCACTCGTGCGATCTTAAATGACGAAAGTGCTGTATTCCCATTGTCTGTTTATTTAGAAGGACAATACGGACAAAATGATATTTACATCGGTGCACCAGCAGTCATCAATGCTAAAGGTATTCAAAACATCATTGAAATCCCATTAAGCGATGCTGAAAAAGATCGTATGGATGCTTCTGCTAAACAACTTAAAGAAGTTATGGAAACAGCCTTCGCAGATCTTGAAGCTGAAGGAAAATAAATTAAATTTTTGGGCCGCAAAGAATATTCAAATTCTTTGCGGTTTTTTAAATATTTGCTAACAATCTAAAACATATCATTCGTATTTTGGCTATTATATGGTATATTTGGTATCGGTATATCATTTACTATTAGTGGCCATTTTAACAGATACAGCTTCGATAATTGATGAATAACCAAATAATGAAAAGCAATAAGGAGTTATTTCGATGACCAGAAATGAAAATAGAAATTCTCGTAGCCGAACGCGAATCGGTGTGATTGTTGTTTTAGGTTTATTGGTAGTTTTAGTTAGCGGATACGCTATTCGCAGTACATATTATACACAAAGGTTCCTTCCCAATACAGTCGTTAACGGAGTGGAAATTGATAATTTAACGGTTAGCGAAGCAAATCGTAAAATTACGCGCGAACTGACAGACTCCCCTTTCCTAATTAAAATCGACGATAAGAATTGGAAAGAAATCAATCGCAAAGATCTCGGTTGGCAAAACAATTACGAACCAGGCTTAACAGCGATGCAGAAAAAGCAAAATCCCTTCAGTTGGGGTATGCAACTAGTCTCTGCTGCTGATACAAAAGATGTGGACGGCAACACATTAGATGAAAACAAATTGAACGCTGTCGGTGAAGCAGTTCGCGCAGAGTTAACGCAAACAAACACCACTCGAACAGCAACAGAAAACGCAAAAGTCACTCGAACTAGCGAAGGCTTTAAAATTACTCCTGAAAAACAGGGAAATACGATTGACGTAGATGCGGCAGTTTCAGCATTTAAAGAAGCGGCCAAAACTGGCAGTCATTCCATTGACTTTAATAATTATCTTGCTGAACCAAGCATTAAAAAAAATGATGCTGATTTGAAAAAGACCATGGATAAGATGAATGCAGTGGCGAAAATCAAAGCCAATTACAGCATCAATGGTGACAACTTCCAGATTCCAACTGCAGATATCAACGATTGGTTAATCGACGATAACGGTACGATGTCACTTGATCAAGAAAAAGTAACTGCCTATGTTACAAACTTAGGTGAAAAATACAACACTAGCTCAAAAGCAACAGAGTTCAATAGTACTCGTAGAGGAAAAGTTGAAGTCCCTTCCGGCACTTATAGTTGGACAATCAACACCCCTGCAGAAGTTGAAGCTTTGACCAAACAGATCTTAGAAGGGAAAGACTTCACCCGCTCACCCATCGTTACGGGAGCGACAACGGCGGACAAGCCTCTAGTAGATAAAACCTATATTGAAGTCGATCTCCAAAATCAACATATGTGGTATTATAAAGACGGTAAAGTCGCTTTAGAAACCGACATCGTTAGCGGAAAGCCAAGTTCGGCCACACCCCCCGGCGTCAATTATGTTTGGTCAAAAGAAACTAACAAAACTTTAAAAGGAAAGAATGATGATGGCTCAGATTATGCCAGTCCCGTAAAATTCTGGATGCCGATTGATTGGACCGGTGTCGGACTTCACGATTCTGATTGGCAGCCGGCATACGGCGGTGAATTATGGAAGACTCGTGGTTCCCACGGTTGCGTGAATACGCCACCAGATGTGATGGAAAAACTTTTCAATATGGTTGAAGTAGGAACACCTGTCTTAGTCTTTTAAATACACAAAAAACCAGCGAAGATTCGCTGGTTTTTTTATATTCTATTTGGCGCTCATCTTAGACACGCCTTGAATTCATACTACTATTATTCAGCAGAAGTAAAGACCTCGGAAACATCATCGTCGTCTTCTAATTTTTCAACAAGATGAGCCAGTTTTTCTTGTTGTTCTTGATTTAATTGAACTGTTGTTTGAGGAATCATTGTTAACTCCGCTTGCGCTAAAGTAAAACCATCTGCTTCTAATTGATCTCGCACACTGACAAAATCTTCAGCAGCCGTGTAGATTTCGAACACCTCTGGCAAAATTTCCATATCTTCTGCTCCGGCTTCCAAGACATCTTCAAACATCGTCTCTTCATCAACAGATAAGTTTTCACGCTCAATCGCAATATAGCCCTTACGATCGAACATATAATTAACTGAGCCCGTTTCGCCTAAATTACCGCCATTTCGAGTAAAGGCTACTCGAACATTGGTCGCTGTTCGATTTCGATTATCCGTTAGTGCATGAACTAAAATAGCCACTCCACCAGGGCCATAACCTTCATAAGTGATTTCATCATAATGTTCACCTTCACCAGCTGAGGTTGCCTTTTTAATTGCACGATCTACATTGTCATTTGGCATATTGGCTGACTTAGCCTTATCAATCATTAAACGCAGTGAAGGATTTGTACTCGGGTCAGGACCTCCAGCTTTAGCAGCCATATAAATTTCTCGTGAAATCTTCTGAAAGATTTTTCCTCTTTTCGCATCTTGAGCATTTTTCCGCCCTTGAATATTATTCCACTTACTATGTCCTGACATGGTACATTCCTCCAATTATTTTTTTATCTCTTTTATTGTCTATCTGAAAAGCATTTTCGTCAAGAATAAGTCCATTAACGCTTTAGAATTTTGCGATAAAAAATAATAACCAAACACGCCGTTAATGCTCCTAACGAGTCTAACATCACATCTTGAAACAGCGGTGTCCGTCCTCCCGTTAACATTTGATGGAACTCATCTATCGCTGCGTAGCCTGTCGCTGCCATCCAAGCAAAGAACAGACTTATGATTACTGACTTCTGTTTCAATTTCGGTGATAATCCTAAGTATAAGCTGCCACCTAAAATGAAATAAGTCATGAAGTGGGCGGCTTTACGGATGAAAAATTCAACAAATTTCACATAGCCTGATGCAGCGATACTCACTTCACTGCCTGCATAATTGAATGAAATTCGACTAAAAAAAGCTTTAAAAGGTTCATTAACTAAAACTCGCTGAATCAAGGAAACTTGACTTTGTTGCTGATAAGTCATCGCTGAACTAATAAATAAAATAATCATCATTAAAACCGCTAGACCTAAATAAAAATTTCCATTTTTCAATTGCTTTTGCATCTTTTCCTCCAATAAAAAAACCGGTACATATTCGTACCGGTCAGGATTAATTAATTTTGATTACATACGAACTGCAAAGCTTGGTGCATAGTATGCAACAGAACTTACAGTAACTGTTTCGCCAGGTTGTGGTGCATGGATATATTGTCCGCCACCCATAGCAATCGCTACGTGGTATGATCCACCAGGGCTACCCCAGAAGTATAAATCACCGGCTTGTGCTTGAGCAACTGAAATACGTGTTCCAGCTGATTCTTGAGGAACTGTCCAGCCACCGATTTCACGACCAGTCGCTTGACGGAAGACATATGAAGTAAAGCCAGAGCAGTCAAAGCCTGCTGGTGTTTTCCCACCCCATACATAAGGTGTTCCGATATATTTCATAGCTTCAGCAACAACTCCAGAAGTGTTTCCTTGTGCTGGTGGTGTTGGCGTTTCTGGTTTAGCAGGTGTTTCTGGTTGCGCTGGCGTTTCTGGTTGCGCTGGTGCTTCCGGTTGTGCTGGCGTTTCTGGCTGCGCAGGCGTTGATGGTGTTGGTGTCGCTCCACCATTTTGAGAATTATCTTCACTTGATGATTCAGTTGAAGATGATTCAGTTGTGCTTGATTGTGTTTGTTCTTCAGATGATGACGATACTACAGTTGAAGATGATTCAGACGTAGCAGTTTCTACTGTTGAACTTTCAGTTGTTGTTGTGCTGACAGCAGCTTCTGCCTCTGCTTTAGCAGCGGCTTCGGCTTTTTGCTCTGCTTCAGCTTTTTCAGCAGCAGCTTGTGCTTCCGCAGCCTTACGTGCTTCTTCTTGAACACGTTGTTGTTCTTTGATGGCCGCTTCTTGTTTCTCTTTTAAGCTGGCTTTTTCATCTTCAGCAGTTGCTTGTTCGGCTGCTAAAGTGGTCGTTTGAACGTTCAAATCAGCTTGTTTTGTAATTAACTCGCCTTTTTGACTTTCTAAAGCTGCTTGATTAGCAGTAATTTGTTCTTGTTGTTTTTGAGTCTCAGCTTGTTTCTCTTCAACTTCTGCTTTATCCGCTTTTTGTTGTTCAACTAAGTCATTATTGGCTTTAACAATTGTTGACATTGCTTGAACACGGCCTACAGCATCGCTGAATGATTCAGCATTTAATACTACATCAATAACATTTGATGACGATTGTTTTACTTGTACGTCACGCGCTTGTTCCTTGATTGATTCTGTACGTTTTTCAATCCGCTTTTCCAATGTTTCAATTTGTTTTTGTAATTCTTGTGACTTTTGTCTTAATGATGCTTGTTCATTTAACAACCCTTGAGCTTTGTCGTTGATTGAAGCAACTTCATTCTCTAATGCACTGATTTGTGATTGTGCATCGGTTTGTTGGTTTTGTAAACTTGAAATTTTTGCATCTTGGTCAGCAATTTTACTATCAAATTCATCGGCAGAAGCTGCGGCTGGAGCTGCTAATGCGCTTAATGTTACTGAACATACCATTAATGCTGATAACAAACTTTTTTTCACTCTTATGTCCTCCGACTACTTAATTGTTTTTTATTTTGAATTTTATTAGACTTTTTTTCTAACACATTGATGAGTTTACCATAGCTGTGTGTCATCTGTATAATAGCTTTGTTACAAAAACATTTCATTTTACTATTTTTGAGTTACAAACCAGTCACACAAAAAAACAGAAGAAAAATTTCTTCTGTTTTTTTTCGTCATTAAACAACTATCGTTTTTCTTTATACACCAAGCTCTTTCTCTGTTGGATCGATCAAAATTCGTTCTAGCGGAAAAATTAAAATTACAAATATTAGTATGTTAAAAAGGAGTGTTGGACCTAAATATCGAGGAACAAAAAAGCCCTCATTACCACCTGTTAGACCGAAGATTGTTTGTAACAATAAGCTGACAAATTCAAAGAGTGTCACACTGATTACCGTCGTAAAAAAGAGCGTCAACGTATTTTGCTGAATCAGCTGCTTAAAAAGATAAAAAAGCATCACCAACAGCGGGAAAATCACCGCATAAATACCAATAACTCCGATATAATACAAGTCATATAAAACACCCAAAACTAAAGCGGTCCAAAACAAAAAGCGCTCGTCAATCACTTGCGAAATCACTAATAGCACTAGTAACGCCAAGTGCGAATTGGCAACATAAACGTTGTCTGTCAGCGTTGCAATCACTCGCGTTACATGAGCATCAATCAAAAATAAAAAGAACAATAGGAATGGTGTGATATGTTTTAATGTTGTCCGCCTAATCATTCAGTCGATCCCGCCATTCTCTGGATGATCGTCACGACTGAAATATCGTACATTTGAGCATAAGGTTTGATATAAACTTCTCGATTCAGACCATAGCTATCAGGCTTGACCTTAACAACTGTGCCAATCGCCAGATCAGCTGGTGAATTTCCACCAAGTCCAGAAGTTTGGACGACATCACCTTCTTTGATATCTTGATTGCCGGTAATTTCAGTCGCAATCAATTGCTGCGCCTTCACATCATATTTATTTAAAACACCAAATGAATTTCCCTTATCTGAACTTATTTTTACAGGAAAATGGTTGCTACTTTTATTATCGGAAGTCAACAATTGAATTTTTGAGGAATGAGCATTCACTTCCATTACTCGACCAATCAAGCCTTTTTTAGACATGACCGCCATATTTCCTTCAACTCCATCACTACTGCCTTTATCGACAATCAACATGTCTTGCCAAGTATCCGGTGATCGAGTGATGACGTTTGCTGTAACTTTTTCATAGCTGGTCAATGTTTGATTTAATTCAAGCTCGTCTTTTAAGCGTTCGATTTCTTGCGCTTGATTTTTTGTTTGTTGTTTTACTTCATCGTATTGATCCACTTCATTTTTTAACTTTTGATTTTCTTCATAGGTATTCATCAGATCTGAAACGGATTGTACACCATTACTAAGCCAACGACCAGGTGCTGCTATGACCTTATCGACAACACTAATACTGTCGTTAACAGCTGACTGAATAAAATTCGTCTTACTGTCTCTTGCACGATTTGCTGCAGTAATCGATACAGTCGCTACCACAATAATTGCAACAATTAATATAATAATAAGATTTTTATTTGGATTGAACTTTCTCACTTAGGCACCTCAGAACGCTATAATATAAAATGAATTTTACCACTAAACGCAGGGATTAAAAAGCAGAGAAGGTTGATTTTAAAGAATTTTAGTATCTCAAACAAATAAAAAAGAACAGCTGATTCGTTTCAAAAACGATTTTCAGCTGCTGCTTTAAATATCTCTGCTTTGGATCACAGCGATCAGCCCGGTCAAAAAACTGACCTCGGCCATCCCAGTCAAAAATTCATTGCTGGCCAAACTCGTTGGTTGCAGAAAATCCACACCCGATAGTTCATATTTTACATTTTTCAGCACTAGCTTTTTCACCGGGGTCAGGCAACAAAAAGCTAAATACTTCATGCTGGGATTTTGGGCTAGTTGATAACTTCCCGGTGCAAGATAACTAACCACATTCCCTTGATCCACAATTTTGATTTGCGATAAAAATGGTCGGAAGCGTGGCTCAACCCCTAACCATAGATTCGCCAACAAATGATCCAAGCGCCCACCAGTTGCGCCAATTAGCGTGACCTCCGCTGTAGGGAAACGTTCAAAGGCAGTCACTAAAGCCAGTTGTGTATCCGTATCGTCTTTTTCCGCTGGTGAAGTCAAAATTTCCGTAACTTGACTAAAAACTTCAACTTTTTCAGCTTCATTCAATGAATCAAAATCACCTATCGCTAAATCCGGCACAATTCCTTGACGCAAAAGAAACAAGTTGCCACGATCAATTCCGATGATTTTTTCAAACTTATTGGAAAAAGCAGGCCAGTGATTGGGATCACCGCCTGCCACAAGCAAGATTTTCATTAGTCGATGGCAGCTCGTAAAGCCTTAATTTTTTCTTGAGGTTTTTCTGCGCCATAAATGTAAGACCCCGCCACAAATACGTCTGCTCCCGCTTCCGCACATTTTTTCGCTGTCTCTGGTTGAATTCCACCATCGACTTCAATCTCGTAGCGGTAGCCGTGTTCCTTGCGTAAACGATCTAACTCAGCAATTTTTTCAACGGTGCTTTCAATGAATGATTGCCCACCAAAGCCTGGATTTACTGTCATCACTAAGACTTGGTCCACATCGCCTAACACGTACTTAATTGCTTCAACTGGCGTTCCAGGATTTAATACCACGCCAGGTTTCACGCCAGCTGCTTTAATCATTTGAACCACACGATGAATATGCGGTGTCGCTTCGACATGGGCCATGATAATATCTGCCCCCGCTTTAGCAAAGTCATTGATGTAATTTTCCGGGTTAGCAATCATCAAGTGAACATCTAACGGTAGCTTAGTAACCGGGCGCAAGGCACTCACCACTACTTGACCAAAAGAAATATTTGGCACAAAGTTGCCATCCATTACATCAACGTGAATGTAATCAACCCCCGCTTCTTCCACCATTTTCACTTCTTCACCTAGTCGTGCAAAATCTGCACTTAAAATCGATGGGGCAATTTTCATAATCTCTACTCCTTTTTCATTTTAATGTATTTAATTTTTTCTCTAGAAAAAATTAAGTCTGATTTTCAAGCCGTATATCATTCAACTAAAATGTACACCTACTTATATATTAAGCTAGTCGTAAACAAATCCAAATTTTCTCCCCCTACCAAAATAAGAAAAACTGGCAAAGTTGAACTGAGATCCTTTTTCATTTTAATGTATTTAATTTTTCTCTAGAAAAAATTAAGTCTGATTTTCAAGCTGCGACTATTCCGTTTATTTATTTTTTTTATAAACCGGACGGCGTTTTTCAATTTCTTGTAAGAATTGCAAATAATTATCGTAGCGTGTTTGAGCAATTTCACCTATTTCTAGCCGCCGTTTCACTTCACAGCCTGGCTCGTTCACATGATGGCATTCTCGAAAACGGCATTCTGGTGCGGCTGCCAAAAATTCTGGAAATTCTTTTGGTAGTTCATCAGCAGAAATTTCGAGAAATTCTATCGAGCTAAACCCGGGGGTATCGGCTACTAGGCCGCCAAATAATTCTAGCAACTCCACATGACGTGTTGTATGACGTCCACGTCCTAATGCATCAGAAATCTCACCTGTCTCCAAATTCAACTCTGGCGAAACATCATTTAATAGCGTAGATTTTCCCGCACCAGATTGTCCCATAAAGACTGTCAGTTTTTCTGCAAACAAATCTGTCAACCGCTGTTTGTCTTGTTCACCATCAATAACGGGATAACCCAGTGGTTCATAAACCGTCCGGATCTCATTTACTAAAGTTTGGTCAGCAACCAAATCTGTCTTTGATAAATAAATAACGGGATAAATCCCTTTATTTTCTAACGTTACTAAAAAACGATCCAATAGATTGTACGAGAAATTCGGCTCAACCAAGCTAGTCACAACGACTCCTTGGTCCACATTCGCAACGGGTGGACGAACCAAATCATTTTTTCGCGGCAGTAATTCAAGAATATAGCCTTCACTATTTTCTTCACTGCTGAAAACGACCTCATCACCAACTAAAGGCGTTAATTTCTTTTTACGGAAATTTCCGCGAGCACGCGTTTGATGGATTTTTCCACCACTGGAAACATAATAAAACCCACTTAAGGCTTTGCGAATTTGTCCTTCGATTCGTCTCATCTCCTTTTTTAGATACAACTTTTGCTTTAGACTACTCGTTCACTCGTTAAGAAACAACAGAAAAAAACGAATCTTTTTCCCTTCTAATTGTAGCATACTCCATCAGCTATTTCAGTACAAATGACCTAAAAAACCTTTCCTAAAAATATAGGAAAGGTTTTGTTTATGGAACTGTAATTTTTTCCGCACCTTGGACTTCTTTTGTTACAGCATTATCACCGTTACGTTGAACTTCTACTGTTGCACTTCCATTTTCTGAAGTTGTTACAGAAATCGTTTGTTCTGTAGACGGTGTATTCTTATCTAAGTTAAAGTTCAACACTTGCGTTAAAGTCGTTTTTTTCGCATCTTTTAACAGTACTGTAATCGTATCTTGCTGGTCGTCTGGGCCTGTAAATTTAGCAGAAATCGTGACTTCAAACGTATTTTCCTTTTTTTCCGGACCCTTTGAGACATAAACCGTTACTGTGTCACCAGCTTTTAGTGAGGCTGTGCCGCCACTAGGCTCTGTTCGAATAACTTTATTCGCTTCCACCTCGTCTGAGAACTCCTGCTGCTCTGAATACTTCAACCCTAAATTTGCAATAGTCGCAGCGGCAGCCGCTTTATCTTGTCCAGTTAGATCATCTAACTTAACATAAGCCGAACCAGAGCTGACAGTTAAGGTGATTTTATCTTTGGCAGTCAATTCTGAGCCACTCACCGGGTTCTGTCTGATCACTTCTTCTGCCGGGATTGTCTCGCTAGTTTCATTTACCCGATTGATTTGATTTTCAGTAATACCTAATTGCAGCAGGTTCTCCTCAGCTTCCGCGTAAGTCATCTGGGAGTAATCTCCGATTGTTATCGTTTCTGGTCCTGCCGATACTTCAAAGACCATCTCATCTTCTTCGGGGTCAACCTTAGTTCCAGATTCCGGTTCTTGACTCAAGATCTGACCTTCAGGTACAGTTTCATCATTAACTTTTTTTATTCGAATATTTTTTTCTGAAAAACCGATTCTTAACAATTCATCTTCTACATCATCGATTTTTTCACCCGTATAATCTTTCAGAGTAACCTTTTTAGTTCCTGAACTAATGTACAAATGAACCGAACGATTCCGTTTAACCATCGTTCCTGACTCAGGATTCGTCTTTACTATATGGCCTTTTTTGATTGTGTCACTCGCTACTTCATCTGTTTTACTATCTACGGTTAATTTCGCTGCTTCCAACGTCGTTCGCGCCTCAGCTTCAGTCATATCTTCAACTTGCGGAACCGCTAATTCTTCTGAACGAATCATCAGATAGCCGGTCACTCCCCCAACTGTCAACATCAGCAGCAAGAAGATAAAGATAAAACGTTTCTTACCTTTTTTCTTTTTCGGCTTTTCTTCTGACATTAGTGGCGTTTCTTTTTCCTTTGATGCTTTCGCTGCAAGATCTGCCGGTTGGAGTGGCGTCAGTACCTTTGTTTCATCTAGCATCGCTGTCGGACGCCATGGCAACTCATTTGCTCGTGCCGGAGTCAAGGCTGTCGAAAGGTCATTGACCATTTCTTCTGCCGTCTTATAACGATCTGCCGGCTCTTTAGCCGTTGCGTGCATAACCACATTTTCTAATGCCTGGGGAACTTCGGGATCGAAATCTTTGACCGACGGCATCTCGTCTTGAAAATGTTTTAAAGCAATCGTTACAGCCGACTCACCATCAAAAGGTATCTTACCCGTGATCATCTCATACAAAATAATCCCTAGTGCGTAAATATCAGACTGTTTCGTCGCCATGCTACCACGCGCTTGTTCCGGTGATAAATAGTGGACTGAGCCTAACATAGAATTTGTTTGAGTCAGAGACGTTTCAGACAAGGCAATCGCAATTCCAAAATCGGCGATTTTAACAACGCCAGCCTGATCCATCAAAATATTTTGCGGCTTCAAGTCACGATGAATGATCCCGTGAGCATGTGCCAAACTTACTGCAGATAAAATTTGTTCCATGATATCTACAATTTTGCCGTAAGGAATCGGTGAACGCGTCTGGATGTAACGTTTCAGATCCATCCCCTTTACGTATTCCATAACCAAATACTGCATACCGCTTTCCTCATCCACATCATAAACACCTACGATATTAGGATGGACTAGCTCAGTCGCTGCTAGAGCTTCTCGTTGGAATCGGCGAATGGCTGTTTGATCATTTTGAAAGTCGAAGCGTAATATTTTGATGGCAACATCACGATCTAAAATTAAATCGTGGGCCAAAAAAACGTTAGCCATACCGCCACTACCGATATTGGCAATGACTTTATAACGTCCATTGACCAGTTTGCCTATTTCAATCATGAATAGCCTCCCCTCCAAAACGAATCAATAAAACTGTGATATTATCCGCACCACCAGCATCGTTGGCAGCGTTAATCAATCGTTTCGCCTTCGTTTCTTGTGTGTTCTCACTTTCCACAATCGCTAAAATATCTTCCTCACTGACCATATTAGTTAACCCATCTGAACAGAGCAGCAAATACTCTGCTTGATGTCCTTGATGTACGGAAATATCAATTTTTACTTGGCCAGCACTTCCTACCGAACGGGTCAGGACATTTTTTTGCGGATGAATCGCCGCCATTTCTTTCGTGATCTCGCCGGATTTCAATAGCTCGTTTACTAACGAATGATCGTCTGTCAATTGTTGCAGTTCGTGATGGTAAATTAAATACGCCCGACTATCGCCAACATGAGCCAATACAAAGTTTTCTTCTAACAAAGCTGCCCCGACGATCGTCGTTCCCATCCCTTGCATTTCAGGGTGGGCGATCCCTTCTTGATAAACGGCTTCGTTCACTTTTTGAATTTCAGCTAAAAGCCATTGCTCAGCTTCTTCAGGTTCTGTAATCGACGAGGTCGACCAAGCCGCACCTAAACCATCCACAGCCATTTTACTAGCTACATCGCCAGCCAAATGTCCTCCCATACCATCGGCTAGTATCGCTAAATACATGCCTGCTTGATTAGTAAAAACATTGGCATAGTCTTGGTTCATGTTACGTCGCTTGCCGATATCTGATTGAAATTGAATCTCCATCTTTTTGTCCACCTCGTTTGTCTATTTTTTTTGCATTGCACAAATAAAGAAGCCGTCCGTCATAAACATTTCTGGGTACAAAATCAGCATTTGTTCTCGGATCGCTGGCTGTAATTTTTCTTCTAAGGCTAAATCAATTTTTTCAAAATCCGGTTGAGTTGCTAAGAACTCTGCCACAACTTGCTGATTTTCTGCTCTAGCAATCGTACATGTACTGTATACCATAATCCCACCTGATTTCAATGCGGGGGCACAACTTTTTAAGATTTCCAGTTGAATTTTAGGTAATTGAACAAAATCTTGCGGTTGTTTTTGATACTTAATATCGGGTTTCCGCCGCATTAAACCCAGACCGGAACATGGTGCATCCACCAAAATCCGATCGAAACTTTCGGCATCAAAAGTTTCAGCAACCTTCCGTGCATCCATTTCCTTCGTGACTACCGTATCAGCTACTCGTAAACGTTCCGCGTTCTCCCTGACTAGTTTCAACTTATGCTCATGGATATCTAGTGCAGTTACGGAACCTTCATTATTCAACAATGCAGCGATATGAGTAGTTTTTCCACCCGGCGCGGCACAAGCATCCAAAACTTTTTGACCTGGTTCGATCTGTAAAGCTTGAGCTACTAACATCGAACTTTCGTCTTGGATCGTCAACCAACCATTTTGAAACAATTCACTGCCAGCTAAAAAACCTTTGTCTGCGACGATACCATATGGCGACAGTTCACTGATACGAGCGTCGATTCCATCTTCTGCCAACGCTTCAATCGCTTCTTCTCTTGAAAGAAAACGCAGGTCAATTCGAGCGCTGACACGACTAGGTTCCAACAAAGATAACCCCAGTTTTCGCGTCTCAGCTTCGCCCAATTCGGCCACAAATTTTTCTGTCAGAAATTTTGGTAAACTAATCTCAGTCGCCAGACGTTCAAGGGGATCTTTAATTAAATCTAGCGCTGGCACACCTTCTCGCTGAATCGAACGTAAGACACCATTGACAAATTTTCCTGTACCAGGATTACCTTTGGCTTTGGCAATTTCCACCGCTTCATTGATGATCGCATGATCCGGTACCCGATCTAGATAAAGCATTTGAAAAAGCGATAATTGTAATAAACGTTTGACCCATGGATCAACTTTTTTAGCTTTTTTAATAAAAGGTTCGATTTGATAAGTTAGCAAAAGCTGCCGACTGATTGTTCCGTAAACGAGCTCTGTCAATAATGCTGTATCTTTGCCGTCCACTTGGTTTTTTTGAATCAATTCATTCAATAATAAATTTGAATATGCACCACCATGATTGATCCGTTCAATCGCTTCTAGCGCGGTGAAACGGACGGAATGGCGTAATTTTTTAGGAATCTTGGCCATCTAAACCACCTGTTGCCCTTCCGCGACTGCTTGACCGCTACCGTTTAGAAAAGCCTGAATCGTTTGCTTGGCTTTGCCTGCCGGTTGCAACTCAATAATCGCCAATACGGTGCCTTCACCACAAGCGATATGTAAAGCTTTTTTCGTGCGTGTAACGATCGTCCCAGGCGCAGCTGTCGTTGTTTCTGCTAAAGGGGTTGTACGGAAAATTTTCCAGCGTGCGCCTTCATAGGTCGTAAACGCCACCGGCCAAGGATGCATGCCACGAACTTGGTTATCAACTTCTTCCGCCGTTTTTTGCCAATCAATCGCTTCTTGTTCCCGCGAGATATTTGGTGAGAAAGTCGCTTCGGCTTCATTTTGCGGCGTTGGCTTCAATTCACCAGAAATAATTTGCGGTAATGTTTTTAACAACAATTCTTGACCAACTTGACTGAGCTTTTCAAACATCGTACCCACATCGTCTTGCTTAGTAATAGCGATTTTCTGTTGACTAAAGATCCCGCCTGCATCCATTTTTTTGATCATTTCCATAATGGTTACACCGGTCTCAGTTTCCCCTTCCATAATTGCATAGTGAACGGGCGCACCGCCACGATATTTGGGTAATAATGACGCATGGACATTGATTGACCCTAATCGCGGAACTTGTAATAACTTTTCTGGCAAGAATTGACCAAAGGCGGCAGTGATCAATAAATCCGGTGCCAATTCGGCAATTTTTTCCATTTCTGGCGAGCCGCTGATTTTTTCCGGCTGCAACACTAATAACCCGTGTTTTAACGCGGCTTCTTTTACCGGCGTTGGGGTAATAACTTTTTTCCGACCAACAGGGCGGTCTGGTTGCGTTACTACTGCAGCGACCTCATAGCCCGCTGCAATCAAACTTTCTAGAATCGGCACTGAAAAAGCTGGTGTACCCATAAATACAATTTTAGTCATCGGCATGTTCCTCCATATAACGTTCTAAATCTTCCGGCTTAATTATTTCAATTACTTGATCGATAAATAATTTCCCATCCAAATGATCGAGCTCATGTTGAAAAGCTCGAGCTAAGTATCCGTAGGCAGTAACTTCCATCTCAGAGCCTTCACGATCGTAATAACGAACGGTGACTTCATCTGACCGTTCCACCGTTCCATAAGTCTCAGGAATCGAAAGACAGCCTTCAACGTCGATGCTAGTCCCTTTACGGTCAATGATTTCCGGATTGATAAAGTCAAAGCGGTCCCCTTCTTCAACTTCGACGACAGCGATTCGCAGATTTTTACCAATTTGCGGTGCTGCTAATCCGATTCCATCATGGGCTACCATTGTTTCGTACATATCATCTAACAGCGCCACGATCTCATCTGTAATATAAGTGATGGCTTCTGCTGGTTTATTTAAGCGTTCGTCAGGGTGAATAATAATAGGATAGCGCATAGGTTCCCTTCTTTCTCGTTTCAATTTTCAAAATGTTCTTAGATAAAGTACATCGGTTCGTTGTCGATGGCGATCAGCAGTCCTTGTCGCTGATCTTTTTGACTAACTTGTAAAATATCTTCTAAGGTCGCTTGAAGTTTGGGTTCGTGCTTATATTTGATGATCAATTGATAATAGTAACGATTCTTGATTCGTAAAATTGCTCCAGGTGTCGGTCCTAGTAAAATACTTTGCGGAGTTAATTGCTGGCGAATTTGTTCGGCTAGTTGAAACGCTTTTTGGGCCGCCCGCATTTCTTCCTGATGGGAGACTGTCACTTTGACCGTGTAATAATACGGCGGATAATCCGTCTGATGACGAATCCGCATCTCTTGCTGGTAAAAACTTTCGTAATCATGATGTTGCGCCAACTGGATCGTATAATGTTCTGGATTAAAAGTTTGAATGATTACCTCACCGGCCTTATCACCGCGGCCAGCCCGTCCACTGACTTGTGTCAACAGTTGAAACGTTCGTTCACTTGAACGAAAATCAGGTAAATTCAAAGCGGTATCCGCATTTAAAACCCCGACAAGCGTTACATTAGGGAAATCCAAGCCTTTCGCGATCATCTGCGTCCCTAATAAAATATCCGCTTCACGCTCACCAAAAGCCGTCAATATCTTTTCATGGGCACCTTTGCGCCGAGTCGTATCGACATCCATCCGTAAAATTCGCGCCTCAGGAATCAATTGTTCTAATTCTTCTTGTACTTTTTCTGTTCCGGTGCCAAAATAGCGGATCTTATCTTTACCACAGTTAGGGCAACGATGAGGAATCCCTTCTTCATGTCCGCAATAGTGACAGCGCATGGTCTTAGTATCCATATGTAAAGTCAAAGAGATATCACAGTTGGGACAAGGCAGAACAAATCCGCAATCCCGACACATCACAAAGGATGAGTAGCCACGGCGATTCAGTAAAAGAACACTTTGCTCCCCCTTCGTTAGGCGATCCCGTAATTTCTCTTCAAGTTTTTCTGAAAAACTTGAATTCAAGCGTTGCTTCATTTCTTCTCGCATATCGATAATATCGACGGTTGGCAATTTGGCCTGAGCATTTGCCCGTTTGGTTAATCTAAGTAGTTGATACACACCTTTTTGCCCACGCGCTCGCGATTCTAAAGACGGCGTTGCACTTCCGAGAACAACCGGGCAACGGTGATATTTCCCCCGCCAAATAGCTAGATCACGCGCATGATAACGGGGAGATTCTTCTTGTTTGTAACTGGTCTCATGTTCTTCATCAATAATAATCACGCCGATATTTTCCAACGGCGCAAAGACTGCCGAGCGGGCACCTACGACTATGTGGGCTTCTCCGCGTTCTAATTTGCGCCACTCATCGTACTTTTCTCCTTGTGACAAGCCACTGTGTAGTACGGCCACTTCACTACCGAAACGAGCTTTAAAACGCGTTGCCATCTGAGGGGTTAAAGAAATTTCTGGTACTAGCATCATAGCGGTTTGACCTTGATCTAAGACATCTTGAATCACTTGTAGATAGACTTCGGTCTTTCCACTCCCCGTGACACCTTCTAGCAAGAAAACTTGGTGCTCTTGCGCAGCGCTTTTTTGACTGATTGCCTCATAAGCCGCCTGCTGTTCATCATTCAATAATAAAGCTGAAGTTTGTTGGATGTTCCGTTCGGCATAGGGGTCACGATATTTTTCAACCGCAACATATGTCAACCAACCTTTTTTTTCCGCCTGATTCAAATTTGCTAAGGTAAAATCTTCTGCTTTCATTTGCTTAACAGAGATCAGTTTTTCATCCGGCAGCTCAGCTAAATAAGTTAGCAACTGCTCTTGCTTATAGGAATTTTTCCGCAAATCAGCTTTTAAGCCAGCTACCCGCTCCGGTGCAAAGGTTCGTTTGATATAGCGTTCGGTCTTTACTTTATTTTTCGTATGAACTTCATACCGCACTTCAACAATGCCTTGCTCTCGCAAACTAGCCAACTCTTTCAGCCAGTTTTGTGTCTCGGCTTCCTCCCAAGCAAGGGAAGCAGCTTCGTTAAAATATTTCGCCTGAACGGCGGGATCATCGGCAATTTGATAAAAACTTTTTTGGTAATCTGCCTTCATCACGCTAGGTAGCATCGTCTGTAGACAAGTTACTTTAAAAGCAAAGGTAGTTGCTTTCATATAATCCGCTAATGCTAACAGCTCCTGATTTAAAACCGGCGCCAAATCTAAAACTCGGATAATTGGTTTCAAGTTAGTTGGTAAAGGCTCGGGGACTTCAGCAAAACCGATCACAAATCCTTGTACATGCCGTGGCCCAAAGCTCACCTCGACGCGCATACCAACTTCTACCGCTAATTGAGGCGGAATTAAATAGCTAAAAGGCTGATCTGTTTGCATCGCCGGCACATCTACAATTACTTGTGCTAATTTCATTTTTCCGCCTCCATTCTTAAATATTGTACTCGATTTTAACGAGAAACACCTAAATTAATGAAACTATGTAAGGAAATCTTTGACACAAAAAAGAAGGGACTGCGCCAAAAGTATTGGTACAATCCCATTTACACTTAATCAGCGAGAAATCCGCTTAGTTTTGTTCGTTACGAATCCGTGCTTCTAAATCACGTTGGTCACGTTCACGTTGCAAGTGACGTTCTTCTTCTTCCATTTTCAAACGTTCACGTTTGATTTCAGGATGTGGATCATTGATGACCGTGCCAGCATCGATTTCTTCTAATGCTTGACCAACACTTTTCACGGACTCAAATGAATCTAACGTAGGTTGTGCACCAGCATCTAATTCATGGGCGCGTTTGCTAGATAAGATAACTAACGAATATTTAGAATTCACATGGTCTAACAGCGTATCAATTGAAGGTTTTAACATCATAATCTTATATCTCCTTTAGCATTTTTATATATTTACCAATCACTCGGTCCACTCGGAAGTGTTCACTGACGATAATATCCTTAATTCGATCAACCGCTTTAGGGACTTCGTCATTGACGACAGCGTAATCATAAAGAGCCATCATTTCGATTTCTTGACGGGCAACCCGCATCCGTTCGTCGATCACTTCAGGACTGTCGGTCCCTCTGCCAACGATTCGTGCCTTTAACTCAGCCAAATCTGGGGGGGTTAAGAAAATAAAGACCCCATCGGGCACTTTATCTTTCACTTGTTGCGCGCCTTGCACCTCAATCTCTAAAAAGACATCCTTGCCTTCATCCAGTGTTTTATTCACATAAGTCAGCGGTGTGCCATAATAATTGCCCACATACTCCGCGTATTCCAACATTTCACCTGCTTCGATCATCGCTTCAAATTCTTCTTTGCTGCGAAAATAATAATCGACGCCGTCAACTTCCCCTGCTCGCATTGGGCGAGTGGTCATAGAGACAGAGTATTGAAACTCATTATCGTCTCTTTCAAAAATAGCTTTTCTGACCGTTCCTTTTCCAACTCCGGAAGGTCCCGACAATACAATCAACAGTCCTCGTTCAGACATACTAACGCCCTTTCATGCTCTTTTTAGCTAACGCCTATTGTGCACTCTTTTTTCAAATTTTTCAAGGGGCATCCGTAAGCTGAGCCGATTTCTTATAAAATATCCCCAAACTATTCAACATTTTGAATTTGTTCACGAATTTTTTCCAAAATTGTTTTTAATTGGACCACAATGTCCTTGATCTTGATTGGACTTGATTTCGAACCAATTGTATTCACTTCGCGATTCATTTCTTGTAATAAGAAATCCAACTCCCGGCCAACTGGATCTGGCGCCTGGAGCAACTGCGCTAATTTTTCTAAGTGGATACTCAAACGGTCCAGCTCTTCATGGATATCCCCGCGTTCTAACAAAATCGCTAATTCGGTCAATAAACGGTCTTGATCCACTGTAGTCCCTAAATATTCTTCTAGTTTTGCTTGATAGCGCCGCTGAAAATCAGCTTCATATTCTGTCACAAAACTTGCCAATTCTGTTACTAACAGCTGAACTTTTTCACGATAATCACTTAAAACTTTTTGAATCCCTGTACCTTCGTGTTCGCGACTAACTACTAATTGACTAAACGCTTCGGTGACTGTCAATTGAACTAATTCGGCCAAAGTGTCATCCGTGGTTGGCTGATCAATCAACGTCACAAAATCGGACTGCTCCATTGCTTTGACTAAAACTTGTTCAACTGGAAAATCCACGATGCCAAAATGTTCTTTTCCGCCCGCTTGTAATTCTTTAACTAGTTGCTGTAACAATTCCCAATCAATCGCAACCTGTTTACTACCACTTTTCACCGGTGTTAAATTAATAAAAACATCGACTCTGCCGCGTTGAATTTTCTCCTTGGCGATTTTACGAATCAGCGCTTCAAAGGGATTTAATTCTTTCGGCATTCGAATCTGCAAATCTAAGAAACGATTGTTAACACTTTTCAATTCAATCGCCAATTCATAGGCTTCATTTGTGCGTGATGCTTGGCCATAGCCTGTCATACTCTTCATCGGATTAGTCCCTTTCTGTTTGACTACATCTTAGTTAAGATTTCTTTTAAAGCTGCAAATTCTTCATTGCTCAAAGTGACGCCTTTTCCCATTTTTTCATGATCAGGCGCCCAGTCGCGCAAATCAAATTTAGGCGGACGACCATTCCAGCTGACTAAATTCAATTCTTTACGCCAGCCTTTCGGATTTTCGGATAAAACCGCTATTTCCTCTACAATCTCATAGTTGAATTCTGCCATTACCATTCCTCCTGTATATATTTTAAAAAAAGTGCCAGTAGGGTCGGAATCGGCCAGCGCTGATAAAAAGGCGCCAGCGATCCTGCTCGCTGATACAGATGTATCACTCGATAATAATCCGAGAAAACATTATGATTCTCAATAAAATCTTCAATTTGTTCTTGGACCGAGTAATTCCCATTTAATTTAACCGGCAACTCAAATTGCCGCAAAATCGTCTTCCTAAACGCTGAAGGCGTATAGACTTTCACTGGTGCGACATTGACCCAATAAGCAAAAAATTCTAAGAAAGCTAAGCTCAACATTTCAACTGGAATATTTTGCTGGAAAAATTTTCTCAGATCAAAATAAAGCGTCGTCAAATCAACCGCTATTTCCTCGTCAAGAGCTTGTAGAAAATCCCGGGTCAGTGTTTCAAAATCGGCCTGTTGACTGAAAAAATAGCGATAACCTTGCAATTCACCAAATGCTCGCTTTGTTTCTAAATAACCTAAATCAATATTTTCAGCCGAACGATCACTTTGAAATAACAATAAATCGCCCAAACTCCACGGACTAGCCAACTTCAATTCAACGACTCCTGCAGGCAATCGGTATTTTTTATCTATCCCCGGTCCATGAACATCCACTACTATCAACTCTGTGATGGGACTTTCTAACGCGATATCCACCGGAAGGTTGTTGCGATAGCCGCCATCCACATAAAGGTCATCCTTGATTTTGACCCTTGCCATCATGGGGAAAAAAGCCGCTGAAGCCAACAGCCAATCAATCATTTCCCTCTTCGAACACTCATTCAGTAAAATAACCACTTCTTGAAAAGCAGGAACTTTCGTTGTAACCACCTTCAAAGGGCAGCTTGCTCGAATTTTTTGCCAGTCCAGTCGTTCCTTCAATAACCCCCGTAATGGCTCTGCAGAAACACCGTGTTGCCGCAAAGAGGTACGAATAAAAGTCCGTAATTGTGCTATTTGTGCTGAAAAATCTAACGTTTCGACTTCCTTAAAGGTGATATCTAAAACTTTGTCCGTCTCGATCTCTTCCCACAGTGTAACAGCTTGATTGTAATCACCTTGGGCAATCAACGCTCCATTCAATCCGCCGACTGAAGTTCCGGTAATTACATCAAATTGGACTCCTTTTTCCAACAAGGCCTTCCAAACACCAATCTGATAGGCACCTCGAGCACCGCCCCCGCCTAAAACCAAACCGGTCTGGTAAATCAATTCTTTACGCCAAGCCCCTTCCCATAAATGATACCCTTGGGAAAGTAGCCACTGCTCCACCATTAAATTAGCCTCAAGCTGTATGATCAAATAGCGTTTGAATTTTTGCCGTGCAGCCTTTTCCAATAATAAAAAAGCCTCCAACCAGCCCAATTCCCCTGAAGCTAGCAAATTATCAACCTGCCAAGTATCCCCTTGTTCCTTCTTAGCCACTAACAACCAAACTGTTTGCTCTTGAATCAAATAGCCTGTTCCGCGTTTCACTGCCGCTAAAAAGGCTGAACGTGCCTGACTGTGTGAATGATAAAAAGGAAATAGCAATTGAGCCTGTTGAAACTTTTCCCAATTTACTAATAAATCTGATCGATAGACTCTGCTCAGCTCCATCGCTTCCTCCTCAGTCTTTCCGAAAAATACAGTTGCTGTGTTTCTTTCAGTATAGCAGAAATCTTTTCGCAACAAAAAGCTGCAACCCATTTACGAAACTATTGAAACACCATTTGTTCGGAAAACGGAGGTGTGACAAGATTTTGTCACACCTCCGTTAGTTTCAGGCTCGCTCTAATAAGTCCGCTGCTCCATTTCAAAAGCTTTCAACATTGTGTCAGTCGCATTTTTAACTGGGGTCAAACCGACTAGATCTCCTTGAACAATAATCCGAGTCACCCCTTCGATCTCACCACAAGTAATCAAAGTAATTTGTTGTTTGTTCGGCTGCACATCTAAATACTTTACTTCCGTTGGCTGTACGCGAACTTTCAACGCTGTCTTATATGTATAGATATTTTGTAAATCGGTCAAGTAGATTAATGCACCTGTTTCAATACCTTCTAATGGTGTAAACAATAGACCTGGACGATCTGCTCGATGACTGGCCAAAGCGTAATTTCCTTCCCCCATCTTCTGATCAGGCGATAGTGTCCCAGCACCATACAAGAGTGCTTCATTCGACAATCCTTTAAAAATCGGCAAATTGATGGCTACTGAAGGAATCGCAATCCCACCTATAACCGGTAAAGGCTTATTGTCTAATTGCGCCTGCAAGACTGCTTCGGTACTAGCTGGTTGGACCGCGTCAAAATCAAATGAAGCCTCTTGCTGCAGATTTTTATCGATCTCTGCCCGCTCCATTTTAGCTACTGCATAACGATCACCATTATACTGCATCAAAAAATACTTGATCTGATTGTTAAAAATCAGTGCTAAACCCACTAGCAACAGTAAAAAAAGAAAAATATTTATCAGCCAGTTTCTTTTTTTCTTCATCTCAAGCCTCCCACGTTCCTCTAATAATCATATCATACTCTACTAAATCGCATGATACTACTTTCAGTAAATAGAAAAAATTAAAAAAAGAAATAAATAAATTAGGTTAGCGTTATTTATTAAAATGATTCCAATTGTTAAGAATCCCATTGGAATTGCAGTTTTTAAGCCATTTGTAATCTAATTTTAAAATAAAAGATACGAGCTTTTTTTTTATCATTGAGTTAAAATGAGGAGGACAACTATTAGAAAGGGTGAAATTTTGTGCCAGATACGTTATTTACTTATATTGATTCTACAAGTAATGCTGTACTCTCAAAAGGTTTCTCACCCAACGATTTTGTTGAAGGGATTGTCCACCAACCGAAACATTTGTTATTGCTAGATCCCGTAGCAGAAGCCGGTGAATATGAACCACACACGGGTTTAAAAATCGTTAATAGTACTGAACAAGTCCAACAATTTTTTAATACGAAAGCCTTCAGCCATTCCAAAGGCACTAAATGGATTGATTTTAATGATTTAGCGATGTTGAAAGAGCTAACTCCATTAGAAATTTCCGAATTACTTTATTTTGGTCATATGCGAACACATCTACATTCGCCCTTTTTTTATAAATTACAAAACAATTTCGTTTATTTCAACTTAGGAAATGAAACGATGCGAATTTATTATCGCTACTTAGATGAATTCTATCGGATTCTTGCTAGTAAGTTGACTCGAATTGTTTTGGAAAAAGTTAATGACCGCCGTTCCTTTTTCCGAAAAGGCTCGCCCGTGGCTCCCTTAAGTGGAGAACTATTGAAGGAATTATATCCAATCTTGCAAGAAGGCGCAATCTTTTGCCTCAGCTTGTCCGAATTAAAAAATAAAAGCTACCGTATTCCAATCTTCTTATCCGATGAAAAAGGTTGGCGCCGTAGTTCCAAAAATTATAAAAACGATCAGCAAATTGCGGAAATTACTTACGACACCGTTAAACAACACTGGTCACTGGAAATCGAAAACGATGATCCAGTCTTCTCATTCAGATAAAAAAAGCATTTGCCCGAATGGACAAATGCTTTTTTTCTGCTTGTTAATGATTTTGCTTTTGAATTAAGTGACCATCTTTAGGCAAAAACAACTGTGGTGCTTTTTCTGCAACTAAAACTGCTACAACCGCTGTTACAATCGCTGTTGCTAAACCGCTGAGACCATTCATGACAAAGGAAAAAATCCAAGGGTTCATTCCCCACAAGGCATAGCTCCCCCAGAAGACCACCCCGGCAACAAAGTGCCAAAAAAATCTTGCCCCGGTCCCTACAAAGGAACTTAAAATAATATTTTTTCTGACACTCACGACATCTTGATCGATTAACGCTTGCTGAACTTTCTTAGCATACAAACCAGCAAATCCAGCGAAGGTAAAGGCAATCGGGTATTCTATTAACACTTGAATAACACTTAAAAAATAAACATCACCCGCCGGAAAATGTAAAATCCCCCAAATAAACGCTGAAAGTAATGCTGGTTTTACCCCGCGACGCAAGGCGAAGAGCGTCAATGGAACCATTCCGAGTGAAATAGTAAAACTGCTGCCAATCGTAGTTGGAATCAACGACAACATAAAAGCCAAAGCCGCCACGATTGTCCCTTCAATCATAATTCTTGTTTTATTCATAAAAAAACTCCTCCTTTTGAACATACAGTCCACAAAGGAGAAGTAATAGTCATTACTTCATCACAATTCCTACGCTCGAATAACCGAAACAGGTACTAGGGTTTAGAGTCATCTCAATCTCAGCCCGAGGGCTCCCCTTTGCGACAGTATTATTCTATTTTTATTACCTTCAAAGTATAACAGACGTTTGCTCATCCGTAAAGGTATAATATACTTTTATCGTGAAATGCTTTCTTGATCACCGCTTGGCGATAAAGTGGTAACTTTCTTGATCCGATCAATCGTCAACATGACCAACTGGTTATCTTGAGTACGAATTACAATCGAGTCATTAGTTACGGCTTTCGGCAACCAACCCGAGACCGTCTGAAATTTTTCTTCATTTTTTTCATCTTGAACTTGTATGACCACTAAACTATTTTGCAGAGCGGCCATCTTTAGTTTGAGAAAAATGTTCTCGTTTGCTCGCTCTTGGGCACATTTTTCAGCAGAATCATTCAAAAAATCCGAAATGAAACGATAGGACGAATTTGAAAACAGCTTGATTAAATTCATTTTAGGCTTCTCGTTTTTAGTCATTCAGCTTTCCTCCAGTCAAGAGCGTAGTTTGATTTTACTTAAATTTATCAGAAAAGACAAGAAATCTAGTCATTTTCAAAAAAAGTTAACCATTCGTTTAAACCTTTTTGAATTAACTCGTAGGTTTCTTCAAAATCCCCTGTATACCACGGATCTGGAATACTTTCTCCAGCATGCCCCGGCACCCGATCTAAATACAGATAGACTTTATCGGCTGTCCCATTTGGAGCCATTGAAACTAAATCCTCCACGTTTTCTTGATCCATCCCGATGATATAATCCGCCTCGTAAAAATCTTCCGCAGTTATTTGACGCGCCCGCATCCCCTTTGTTGCAATACCGTGTTGCGCCAAAATCTGTTGTGTCCCATGATGCGGTGGGTTACCGACTTCCCAGCGACTAGTCGCCGCAGAATCAACTTGAAAATCACTAGCCGATCTCTTTTCCAAAGCATCTCGAAAAAACGCTTCAGCCAAGGGAGAACGACAAATATTCCCCAGACAAACAAATAGAATCTTTTTCATGCTCTGCCTCCTGTGCTATAGTCAATTTAGTAAAATGGAAATGAGGGATCTCCGTGAGTAAGATTTATCTTTCTGCCAAACTACCTGAGTTTGGTACAAAATTGTTAAAAGAAGCCGCCGTGGATTACACCGTCTACACCGGCGAAGGCTTAATTTCAAAAGAAGAATTGATCGAAAATATGGCAGCCTGTGAAGTATTGATCTGTCCACTATCGACCCAAATTGATCGCGAAGTCATCGATGCTGCGCCAGCACTCAAACTGATTGCCAATTTCGGGGCTGGTTTTAATAATATTGATACTGCTTATGCCAAAGAACAAAAAATCTATGTAACCAACACGCCGCTCGTTTCCACCAACGCTACAGCAGAACTAACCGCAGGCCTAATCTTAGCTTTGTCACGCCGGATTGTGGAAGGCGACCGCTTGATGCACAACGAAGGGTTTGCTGGCTGGGCACCACTCTTTTTCTTAGGGCATGAATTAAAAGATAAAACCCTAGGAATTATCGGCATGGGTCAAATTGGGCAAGCGCTAGCCAAAATGATGAACGCTTTTGGTATGAAGATCATCTACAATCAACGCCATCAATTAGCACCTGAGCTGGAAGAAGCCTTGCAAGCCACTTACTATTCACAAGCAGAAGTCATTCAAAAGGCGGATATTTTAACCTTGCATGCTCCTTTAACCAAAGACACCCGTCACTTGTTAACCAGTGCAACTTTTAGCAAAATGAAAAATAGTGCGTTACTGATCAACGCCGCTCGTGGTCCGTTGATTGACGAAGCTGCTTTGCTAGAGGCTCTAACCAATCAACAAATTGCCGGTGCCGCTTTGGACGTCTATGAATTCGAGCCAGAAGTCACGGCGGGCTTAAAGGATCTTGCCAATGTTATCCTGACGCCCCACATCGGTAACGCCAGTGTGGAAGCACGTGACCAAATGGCGGAAATCGTCGCAAAAAATGCGATCGCTTTATTGCACAATGAACCACTCAATTATATCGTTAATGGACTGGACTGAGCTTACTGCTCATGCCAGTCTTTTTCATATAAACGGTAAGCAAAAAATTCAATGTCCTTCGCAAAACGAAACAATTGAGCTGCAATGGTGATTGGCGGTTGACTTGCATCAGCCAAAAGCCAATCCGTTAAAATCCCGCCGCAGCCATGCGCTAAAAAGCGAGCATAAAATTCTTTGTCTGCCACAGAAAGCTGACCTTCTCGATCGACATCCGCAAATAATCGGACAAATAACCGTTCCGCCAGCTGATTAAACTCTCTCGTCAAGATTTTGGGAACAGCCGTCACTGTATTCAAATAAAATTGATGACAATTCTGCATCTCTTTTAACATCTCCAGAACAGATTCTTCCCAATTTGTCAGTGACAACTCATCAGAGACTAAATACTGCAGTCCTCGTTGATAATACGCATAACGCAAGAGATCATTTTTATCTTTAAAATGATAATAAAATGTTTGGCGGTTCAATCCGGTCTTTTTACTAATATCTTGGACTGTGATTTTGTCATAATTTTTTTCTAAACATAATGCAACTAACGCTTGAACAAATATTTCTTTTGTTGCCTTTCCTTCCGCCATCGTTTCACCTTCTATGCTTGATAAGGATAATTAAAATGTTCATATGCTAAGGGTGTGGCCATTCGTCCGCGCGGGGTTCGTTTGATGAAACCTTTTTGGATCAAATAGGGCTCATACATATCTTCGACGGTTTCCCGTTCTTCACCGATATTTACGGCTAAAGTGCTCAACCCAATCGGACCACCATGATACAGTTCAATCATGGTTTTCAATAATTTTTGATCGATGTGGTCCAAGCCTGCTTCATCGACTTGCAATAATCCTAGCGCTTGATCGGCGATTTGTTGATTAATTACTCCGTCTGATTGAACTTGAGCAAAATCACGGATTCGCTTCAACAAACGATTGGCGATTCGTGGGGTGCCCCGTGAGCGGCGGGCGATTTCGATTGCACCTTCGTCTACGACCTCTGTTTGAAAGATATCAGCTGACCGCAAGACAATCTCGCGTAGATCCTCTTCCTTATAATATTCCATATGGGAAATGATCCCGAAACGATCCCGTAAAGGGGCTGACAACATTCCTGCCCGCGTTGTTGCGCCAATTAATGTAAACGGCGGTAAAGGAAAATGAACGGGGTGCGCGGTCGGTCCTTGCCCAACCATAATATCGACGTAATAATCCTCCATCGCTGAATATAAGGTTTCTTCTGCAACCCGCGGTAAGCGATGAATTTCATCGATAAACAAGACATCACCAGGCTCCAACTCATTTAAAATCGCTACTAGGTCACCGGGCCGTTCGATTGCGGGGCCACTAGTGGAACGAATCTGAACATCCATTTCGTTAGCGATCACCATCGCCATCGTCGTTTTACCTAAGCCAGGTGGTCCATACAACAAGACATGATCCAGGGCTTCTTGCCGCTTTTTGGCCGCTTCAATATAGATTGACAATTCTTGCTTAACTTTATCTTGACCGATATATTGGGCAAGATAACGAGGACGCAATGATTTTTCTAAACTTTTATCACTCTCATCGGCATCCGGTGAAAGTATCCGTTCTTCATCCATTTAAATTGCCCCCTTATTTCTTCATCATTAATTTCAACGCTGCCCGCAAATAATCGTCGGTATTTGGCAAACTTTCTTTTGCTAAAACTTTTTCGACTTTTTTGATTTCCTTTGGACTATAACCCAAAGCCTGCAGTGCTTCCATGGCTTCCGATAAGGCCGTATCATCGTTGCCTTCATAGAATAGTGACATAGGATCATCGACTAATTCGGTTAATTTGCCTTTTAGATCCAAAACCATTTGTTGCGCGGTCTTCTTACCGACACCAGGAAATTTCGTTAAATAGGTCACATCACCCGCTTCAATCGCTTGAATCAAGCCTTGCTGATCATCGTTTGCCATGATCGCTAACCCGCTTTTAGGCCCAATTCCAGATACTGACAGCAAGCGTAAAAATAATTCTTTTTCGGCTAATGTTTCAAAGCCGTACAACAAATGAGCATCCTCCCGAATGATCTGCTGTACGTAAATCGTCACAGACTGTTCCATTTTACTACTATAGCGATAGGGGTTCCCTAATGCAATTTGGTAGCCGATGCCATTGACATCCAATACTACATAACTAGGACTGATAAACGTTAACCTTCCCGTAATATATTCGTACATGATTGTTCCTTTCTGATTGCAACTTCTGCCAGCCTGTTCAAAATGAACAACGCTGACAATTCTGCACATATGTTCTCATTATTTTAGCATAAAAAAACGACGGTTAAAAACTTTTACCGCCGAATCCTTGCAATAGCGTCAGCAACGCTAAATAATCCGTCATCTGCAATTCCTCTGTGATCACCAAAGTTGGGACTTGGTTGGTCTGATCCAGTAAACTAGTAGTTAAACAAATATCGCTAGCCGCAAGACTATTCACAAAAACAACTTGATAATTTTTTGATAAAAATTGTCGTAGTTCATCTATTATTATGTTTTCTTCAAACTCTGGCAAGTCTGTCTGCAAAAAAATCCGTAAAACGGGCTGGACAGTCAGTTCTGGCAACCGGCGCAAAACCGATAAATAGCGGCCAAATAAAATCGAGTCACTTTCACCGAGTTCTCTTAAACTCTCAGTTATAAACGCCACCAGCGGCGCTTGTTGTTCATGCATCTTCGTCCAGAAAAGTTTCCCATTGATATTAAACTGAATCATCGGAAACAAGCGCTGATACAAATGACCGCTGATTAAATAGTTTTCTGCTTGTAAGGCTTGAAACTTCTCCCAAGTCTTCGGATTGTTGATTTTATTTTTTAACACCTGATTCAGCGCAGCAACTTCGTCCATCACTGAAAACGGCGCCTGCCTTAATAACTGGTGAATCTGCTGACTAATAGCCGGTACATGATAATATTCTTCCCGCGTTAGTAGATTTAAAAATAAATTGCTTAAAGCTGATTTATTACGAAAATACGTAGGCATCACCCGGCTGACTTGCTGGTAAAAGGCCTGGAACAAAGAATTAGCGACCAATGTCTGCTGATAAATCGAATCTTCCGTAAAAGAATAGCCTTGGACCTCCCGTAGTAAATGGGTCGCCAATAAGTATTTTAAGCGCTGTTCTTTGATTGGATTCAACTCGACTTGAAAGAACTGTTGAATCGCATTGCTAATTTTCCTGACTAAGTCGTGCTGTAATGGTGCAAAGGGCCAGTCTTTCCCCCGAAACAAACGCCAGTAGTAAACAGACAAATACATTCGAATTACCGACTCAGCTGCTTGAAATGAAACGACACCCCGTTCCACAGTTAATTGCAGTGGCTTTAGTTCTCTCTGCAAAGCCTTGATTTTACGACGAATCGTAGACTCACTGCAAAACAACTGCTGACTTAACTCGCTAACTGTCCGCGCCTTGCCAATCACTACTAAATTTAATAACTGATATGTCACAGAATGGCGAATCAAATCCACCAAAAATTGATTTTGTTCCATCATTTGATTGGCAATTACTAAGTGATACTGTTGACCTCTTTCCTCAAACAAAAGCAGATCCGTCTCGGTAAAACGCCGATATTTTTTACTCAACTCTTCTAAGAGACGTTGGACACTCCGCACATCTAGCTGCAAGGCAGTCGCCAGCTCGCTTCTTTTATAATATCCTCCATCAGCCATCTGCTCTAACAGATGCACACCTAAATAAATATCTTTTTCATAATTTTGTAATTCCAGCGCTGTAAGATACATAAAAAAACTCCTTCATACTTCATTTTACCAAAGCATGCAAGGAGTAGACATTAAATCGTTTCAAACAAACGAAATAATAGCGGTAATAAGGCGACCGTCGCTAGCCCGTTGATACAAATACATAACCCGGCCAAAATTCCTTCCAATTCGCCTATCTCGATTGCTCGGCCCGTACCGATTGCATGAGAAGTACTCCCCAAAGCAATCCCTTTTGCCACAGGACTGTTGATTTGAAAAATCTGAAAAACTTTCGTCCCCACTAAAGCACCAAAGATCCCCGTTGAAACGACGATCGCTAACGTTACGGGAGAAATTCCACCCATCTGGCTAGAAAGATCTACTGAAATTGCCGTAGTCACCGACTTCGGCAATAGTGAAACTACGATGCCGCGATCCAATGAAAATAGGCGACCGATTCCCACACTGAGTAAGCAGTTTAATACTACACCTACCAAAGTTCCTAAAATCACCGGCAAAAAATATTGCTTCAACTTATCAAAATTTTGATACAGTGGCAATCCTAAAGCAACCGTCGCCGGCGTAATCATCATGGTAAATAAGTTGCCCCCAAGATTGTAAGATTTATAGCTAATCCCGCTAAATTTCAACAAGACAATAATAATGATGACACTAGCAATCAGCGGATTGATCAAAGGGAGTTTGACTTTGGCCAAAAATTTATCCATCAAAGTATAAATCAACAAAGTTAACGCTAATCCGAAAAGCGGATTATTCGCCAGCGCTGAGATCATCTGCTTCACCTCGCATTTTTTCAACACTTTCAATCAGACGAACTTTTTCAGCTCGACTTTTCTGACTGATTTTTTCGATAAATTCAGCTGTCTTACCAACCGCTACTAAAGAAACCAGCGAGCAAACAACCACTGCACCAAGCAGAATCGGCCAAATATACTTGATTGCATCGTAATATTGCATTAAGCCGACACCAGCTGGTACGAATAAAATTGTTAGATGATTCAACAAAAAATTCGCAGTCTCTTCAATTGCTGCTGGTTTTAAGAGCTTTGTTTGAAAAGAGAGAAATAATAATAAAATCCCAATAATACTGCCCGGTACTGGCAGATGAAGAAATATCCGTAGCCCTTCACCGATAAGTGAATAAAGTAATAATAAGCTTAATTCTTTAAACATTTTCATAACTATCGCCTTCTCTAAAATAGTGATGTTTCTAGTATAGCGAAAAATACGCGGACAGAGCTCCAAATTTTGTGAAATTTTCATACATTCTCTGAAAACAAAACAAGAGGGGGGACAAAATTTTGTCCTCCCTCTTGTTTCCAAATACACGCTGTTCTAAAAAAACTTCTTCAAAAATCCCTTCTGATTTCTTGAAGCTAACCACTTCTATTACAACCTCACTCAACAAGTTCTTTATATTCACCATAACCAGCTTCAGCCATTTCCTCAAAAGGAATAAAACGTAAGGCTGCGGAATTAATACAATAGCGTAAGCCGCCTTGATCTTGTGGGCCATCGTTGAAAACATGACCTAAATGTGAATCTGCAGCTTTACTGCGAACCTCTACTCGATGCATTCCATGGGAAAAATCTGCTTTTTCAGCCACACCCCGCTTTTTAATCGGACGAGTAAAGGCTGGCCAACCACATCCCGCATCGTATTTGTCACTGGATGAAAATAACGCTTCACCACTGACTACATCAACATAGATTCCCTTTTGATAAAAGTCATCATATTTACCTGAAAAGGGGCGTTCCGTGGCATTTTCTTGCGTTACTGCATATTCCATTGGTGAAAGTTGCTGTTTCAATTCAAATTGATCCATTGTTCTCTCCCGCCTTTAAAATTTCTTGGAATACATTAAGCATACGCTCGTTGAAGCAAAGATACGAAGAATTTGCTCACAGTTGATTGGAAAAAATTTTCTCTATGAACTAAAGAAGTTGTGCTCATAATTACTGCTCATCATTTAGACAAAAAAGGGCACGACAAAATTTTGCCATGCCCTTCCCATCAATCAGGAAATTTTTTCAATAATTGGTTCACTGCACCGACAGGAAAACCCACAATACTGTAATAATCGCCTTCGATTTTTTCAACAAAGACTCCCGCACCATTTTGAATACCGTAAGCGCCCGCCTTATCCTTATAATCATCGCTGTCGAGATAACGATTAATCTCAGCATCCGTCAGTGAATAGAAGGTCACCGTCGCCGAACTCAGCGTTTCTTCTAACTGTTTTTCTTTACGCAATACAACGGATGTATAAAC
>WPCI01197431.1_pt1 | contig 48404 bp, 40 predicted proteins | sample 5399871 | NCBI WGS metagenome assembly WPCI01 (sample SAMN12869469, study PRJNA574797) | sludge metagenome | isolation source: wastewater treatment of pH7 | place: China:Beijing | collected 2019-05-20 | reverse complement strand
GACAAGGAATTTCGCTACCTTAGGACCGTTATAGTTACGGCCGCCGTTCACCGGGGCTTCAGTTCAAAGCTTCGACTTGCGTCTAACCTCTCCCTTTAACCTTCCGGCACTGGGCAGGTGTCAGCCCCTATACATCGCCTTGCGGCTTTGCAGAGACCTGTGGTTTTGTTAACCAGTCACTAGAGCCATTTCACTGCGACCTCTCAACGCTCAAGATAAACTTTCACGTCGAAAGGCACCCCTTCTCCCGAAGTTACGGGGCTATGTTGCCTAATTCCTTAACGAGGGTTCTCCCGTTCGCCTTAGTATACTCTACTCGTCTACCAGTGTCGGTTTGCGGTACGGGCACTCAAGATTCAACGTTTAGGGGCTTTTCTTGGCAGCAAGGCTCAACTCACTTCTACCTCAAGGGCACGCCACCAGATCTCAACTCAAGCTGCGGATTTGCCTACAGCTCTCAACGTCTGACATTTGGTGCACCCACACAACCAATCGTGGGCTGGCCTACCTCGCTGCGTCCCCCCTTCACTCCTCTTAAGTGGTTCGGGAATGTTGACCCGATGTCCATCACCTACGCCTTTCGGCCTCGGCTAAGGACCCGACTAACCCGACGCGGAATGACCTGGCGTCGGAAACCTTAGACATACGGCGAACACGGTTCTCACGTGTTTTACGCTACTCATGCCTGCATTCTCACTTCTGTCCGCTCCAGCCGTCCTTACGGTCGACCTTCACTGCAAACAGAACGCTCCCCTACCGCCCCAGCTATTGCTGAGACCCAAAGCTTCGGTATTATGCTTAGCCCCGTTAAATTTTCCGCGCAGGATCACTTGACCAGTGAGCTATTACGCACTCTTTAAAGGGTGGCTGCTTCTAAGCCAACCTACTGGTTGTTTAAGTAACCCCACATCGTTTCCCACTTAGCATAAATTTGGGGACCTTAGCTGTTGGTCTGGGCTGTTTCCCTTTCGACTACGAAACTCATCTCCCGTAGTCCGACTGCTATATTCTGGAGTACCGGCATTCGGAGTTTGATTGGGTTTGGTAAGCATTAAGCCCCCTAGCCCATTCAGTGCTCTACCTCCGGTACTGAACATATAGCGCTAGCCCTAAAGCTATTTCGGGGAGAACCAGCTATCTCCGAGTTCGTTTGGCATATCACCTCTACCCACAGCTCATCCCCTAATTTTGCAACATTAGTAGGTTCGGGCTTTCACGAGCGATTAGACTCGCTTCACCCTGTCCATGGGTAGCTCACTCGGTTTCGGGTCTAATCCTTGCGACTTGACGCCCTATTCAGACTCGCTTTCGCTACGGCTTCGAGTGTCACTCTCTTAACCTCGCCACAAAGATTAACTCGCAGGCTCATTCTCCAAGAGGCACGCTGTCAGGCATAGCGGCGCGCACCCGGCTTTCACCGGAGCACCGACCCGCCATTAGCCCTCCAACTGCTTGTAAGTTTACGGTTTCAGGTTCTATTTCACTCCCCTTAACGGGGTACTTTTCACCTTTCCCTCACGGTACTTGTTCACTATCGGTCGCCAAGTGTATTTAGCCTTGGGAGGTGGACCCCCCAGATTCCTACCGTATTAGCGTGCACGGTAGTACTCAGGTACCTGACGGAAGGTATTTGGTTTTCGTTTACGGGACTGTCACCCTCTCTGGTTGGCTTTCCCACACCATTCTACTAACCAAACACTTTGTAACTTCACAATGTCAGGCCCTACAACCCCACTGTAGCAAGCCACAGTGGTTTGGGCTTCTCCCCTTTCGCTCGCCACTACTCAGGGAATACTCTCTTTTCCTCCGGGTACTTAGATGTTTCAGTTCCCCGGGTGCCCTTCAATCCGCCTATATATTCAGCGGGTGATGCCAGCGGTTCGCGCTGGCGGGTTTCCCCATTCGGAAATCTCCGGATATATCGCCTGTTTACGGCTCCCCGAAGCTTATCGCAGTAACCTACGTCCTTCATCGGCACTTGGCGCCAAGGCATCCACCATAAACTCTTAGTAGCTTCTCGCACATGATGCGGAGAACTCGATACTCTTTGTAGTATCGTTTGTTTATTTTACAAATTACTTCGATCAAAACTTTATGTTGTTTTGACTTGGCCTACATACTATTCTATTGGTAATGTACTGCTGACACACCTGTGGTGGTCAGTCGCCGGTTGAAAGGCGCTCAGTGCGGCTCACGTTCGCGTCAGTGGCACTGAGCCCGTTTCAACCTATTTATTTTTCAAAGAGACAATTCGACCCGACTCACCGCCGGGTCGCAATCAACCGTACGGATCTGCCTATTTATGTTACCTGGTCGCGCTTTCTGCCACTCACTGCTCCAATTACTTTTTTGAAGCTCAGTGGAGATGAGGGGATTCGAACCCCTGACCTCCGCCGTGCAAAGGCGGCGCTCTCCCAACTAAGCTACATCCCCGATGTTCCGGGTTTCAGGTGGGCCTTTCAGGACTCGAACCTGAGACCTCGCCCTTATCAGAGGCGCGCTCTAACCAACTGAGCTAAAAGCCCGAGATCAGTCCCTTAGAAACTGAGAAGTGATAGGAAAGTTTTGGCCGTGTTGTTTCATTTTCGTCTCGACACCGCGTCGAGACTTTAGAGCTAGAACATCCCCCGAAGGTTCTGTTCAAGACTCCATAGAAAGGAGGTGATCCAGGCGCACCTTCCGGTACACCTACCTTGTTACGACTTCGTCCCAGTCATCGACCCCACCCTCGACGGCTCCCTCCTTGCGGTTAGGATACCGGCTTCAGGTGTTGCCAACTCCCATGACGTGACGGGCGGTGTGTACAAGCCCCGGGAACGTATTCACCGCAGTATAGCTGACCTGCGGTTACTAGCAACTCCATCTTTATGCAGGCGGGTTGCAGCCTGCAATCTGAACTGAGACCAGCTTTATGGATTGGCTCCACCTCGCGGTTTAGCAACCTACTGTGCTGGCCATTGTAGCGTGTGTGTAGCCCAGGATATAAAGGCCATGCTGACTTGACGTCATCCCCACCTTCCTCCGGCTTAAGACCGGCAGTCCCGTGTGACACATATAACACACAGCGAGGGTTGCGCTCGTTAGCGGACTTAACCGAACATCTCACGACACGAGCTGACGACAGCCATGCAGCACCTGTGCAAGCTCTCCGAAGAGTCGGTCACCTTTCGGTTTCCTACCACTTGCATGTCAAACCCTGGTAAGGTTCTTCGTGTAGCATCGAATTAAACCACACGCTCCGCTGCTTGTGCGGGGCCCCGTCAATTCCTTTGAGTTTTAGCCTTGCGGCCGTAGTCCCCAGGCGGTGAACTTATCGCGTTAGCTACAGTACCGATGGATTTAACCCCACCGACACTAAGTTCACATCGTTTACAGCTAAGACTACCGGGGTCTCTAATCCCGTTTGCTACCTTAGCTTTCGTGTCTGAGCGTCAGAAGTGGGCCAGGAGACCGCTTTCGCCACTGGTGTTCCTCCGCATATCTACGCATTTCACCACTACACGCGGAATTCCATCTCCCTCTACCACTCTCAAGTCTGACAGTTTTGAACGACCTCTCCCAGTTAAGCCGGGAGCTTTCACATCCAACTTATCAAACCGCCTACACACGCTTTACGCCCAGTAAATCCGGATAACGCTCGCCTCCTACGTTTTACCGCGGCTGCTGGCACGTAGTTAGCCGAGGCTTATTCTAAAGGTACTGTCCTTCCTCATCCCTTTAAAAAGCGCTTTACAACCCGAAGGCCGTCATCGCGCACGCGGCGTTGCTGGTTCCCGGTTTCCCAGATTACCAATATTCCCTACTGCTGCCACCCGTAGGTGTATGGACCGTGTTTCAGTTCCATTGTGGGGGGCCACCCTCTCAGGTCCCCTACCCGTCATCGCCTTGGTAAGCTATTACCTCACCAACTAGCTGATGGGACGCAGGCCCCTCCCGAAGCGAATAAATCCGTTTAGTCATAAGGCATCTAATCCAAACGACCACATGGGGTATTAGCAATCCTTTCGGACTGTTATCCCCCTCTTCGGGGCAGGTCACCAACGCGTTACTCACCCGTTCGCCACTAAGACAGTATTGCTACAGTCTCCGTTCGACTTGCATGTATTAAGCACGCCGCCAGCGTTCATCCTGAGCCAGGATCAAACTCTCCGCTAAATTAACACCTTTCGGTGTAAGTTTCGGATCTGGCTTATTACTATTTTCAACTCATTTGAAAACGACAGGGCATCGTTTTCCTATCACTCTTCAGTTGTTAAGGTTCTGTTCTCCAAGGGCCAGATTTTACTCTTGTGGCCGCATTTCGTCAAGCTCTTTCGATAAAAATACCGATGATCCCTTACAGGACGTCATCGGCCTGCCTTAACGATTTGCTTGGGGCTTTGTCCTCAAGCTTGCTGCGCTTGTTGTTATGAATCAGTTTGTTTTCACAAACTCATTCCCGCACTAGGGACAAACATTGTAACCGCCTACTAATTCCTTGTCAAGGGGGAATTTCGTACTTTTGCGGACACTCATCAAGTCTGGTTATTGGGTTTTCAATGATCTGCCTTTTGGGCGAGATCAGGCGCGAAGTTTTGCGCAACGAGGGGTGATTATACACTTACCTGGTGCTGTGTCAAGGGTTAATCAGTACCAATTTGCTGCCAGTTTTGATTTTTCCTGACGGAACTCTCATCACCCCTATAACGTCCTAAGTTTAGACGCCTTAATAGGAGTGTTATAATCTTTTTTATGAAAAAGCCCCGCTCTACTCGCTTTCCGTTGACGCTTGCCCAGGCTGGCGCCTCGCTTTGGATTGGGTTGGCTGCCGCCGTTGTTTTACTGCTCATCTTCAATTTAATCTTTTCGCTTTCTTTTGGAAATCGTATTTACCCCGGAGTATCCTTTTCGGGGATTTCGCTTTCAGGTTTGCAGTTGGATGAAGCAGCTACTTTGATTTCTGACACCAATAATTACCCCCAGAGCGGGAGAATCATTCTGACTTTCGAAGACCGGCAGTGGGTGGTAACCCCTGCTCAACTTGGGGTTGAAATGGATTCAAGCGCAAGCGCTGTTTCTGCGCTTAACGCTGGCAGAGAGGGTTCCATTGACCAAATCATGCTGGACCGCTTCACGCTCTTACGCGGTGAACTGGAAATTCAGCCTTCATTCACCTATAATGAATTGGATACGGTAAATTACCTCAACAGTATCGCTGCACAAATTAACCAACCACTGCAGGAAGCCTATATTGAATTATCTGGCACTGAGGTCGTCGTTCACGATAGTCAGCCCGGTCGCGCGCTTGATGTTCCCGCCAGTTTGAAGCTGATCGCGGAGAGTATTGAGCTGATGCAAGACGCTGTCATTCCGCTTACAGTGGTCACCACCGACCCGCTCGTTCAAGACGTCAGCGCTCAGCGCGCCCTTGCTGAAACAATCCTCAGTCAGCCGCTTCGTCTGAACATGCCGCCAGAAATTAATGCCACCGAAAATGACTGGCAGATTGAACCCGCAACACTTGCCCGCCTGCTTTCTTTTGATCGGGTTCAGAACGGCAGCCAAACCACATACGAAGTCTCCATTAACCCGGTATTAGCGAGGCTGCATCTTGATTCAATACGCAGCAAGTTAGATGCTGCCCCGCAAAATGCCCGCTTCATTTTCAATGATGAGACCGGTGTGCTCGACCTAAAAGACGCTGCTGTAGTCGGGCGCAGCCTCAACATTCCACAAACCATCGACAACCTAAACGAGAGCATCAAAGCCGGCAGCCATGATGCACTGCTCTCATTTGAGATTGCTCAGCCTGCTGTGACTGATGACAAAACAGGTGCCGACCTGGGAATCACTGAACTGGTCTATCAGTACACCACCTATTTTTATGGTTCATCGCCAGACCGCGTGCAAAACATTAAGGCGGCAGCTTCATCCTTCCACGGCCTGCTGGTAGCCCCTGGCGCCATTCTTTCCATGTCAGACGAGCTGGGAGACATCAGCCTCGATAACGGATACGCTGAAGCGCTCATCATTTACGGCGGAGAAACCATCAAAGGGGTTGGCGGGGGCGTCTGCCAGGTGAGCACCACATTGTTTCGCACCGCCTATTTTGGCGGCTTCCCTATCATCGAGCGCCACCCTCATTCTTACCGTGTGGGTTACTACGAACAGACCTCAAGCGGCAGTCATAACCCCAAACTCGCCGGCCTCGATGCCACAGTCTTTGTACCTTTGGTAGATTTCAAGTTCAAGAACGACACGGAATACTGGCTGCTGATGGAAACGTATGTGACCAACGATTCAGCCCTCACCTGGAAGTTCTACTCGACCAGCGATGGTCGCACAGTAGAACACAATACCACCGGACCTACAGACATTGTAGAGGCGCCTGAAGACCTCTATCGTGAAAACCCTGAGTTGCCAAAAGGGGTGATCAAACAGGTGGATTGGGCAGCAGAAGGCGCGAAGGTGGTTGTTTCCCGAATCGTCCGCCGGGGTGGAGAAGTGCTTTTCAGCGATTCTTTCACCACAATTTATGAACCCTGGCGCAACATCTTTGAATTTGGCCCAGGAACTGAAAATATGCCGCCTGAGAAATCCAAAGATAATGCGGATGATTAACCTGGTTCTGGTCTCTAAATGGCAGTGGTAAAATTGGAAGGCAAACAGCCAAGGGAGTAAAAGTATGATTAAAAAAGAATTATTAGATTTATTACGCTGCCCGGTCTGCGTAAAAGAAGATAAAGGTATACTCGAGCAGGTTCGCGAAGTTTGGCTGGTATGCAATAGTTGTGAGCGGAAATACCCCATCGTAGAAGACATCCCGGTGATGCTCATCACTGAAGGCGACCGGTGGCAGTCATTCCAGATTGAAGACTTGCCCGTACCACCCCCACGCCCGGAATAAAGTAAACCTCTGGCTGATCAATCAATAGGTGGTATTATTCTTGCATCACTTAATTTGTATAAAATTTTATATTTGAGATGGTGAATAATTAATGACTCAACCAACACAGCACAATATGGCGCACACCCCACGCCGCAGCCAAAAAATGGATAAAACTTCGCGGATTTTATTAATTTCATTCGCCGTGGTTGGCCTTCTTTTAGCTTTCTTCGCGGGTAGGTTTGTCTACAACACGGTTAAAGCCTGGCAAGTAACCTCTCTGCCTGGTGCACCGGTAGGCAACCTTGAGGGGCAGCCCATCACAGAAAACCTCCCAGATTTGAATATTAAATCTGAAATCGGACCAGAACCAAAGTTGTGGGATGGCAAGAGCCGGGTTAATATTCTCTTCCTCGGATTGGACGCCACGAATCAGCGCGAATTAATGGAACCCGGACCGCGTTTTTCAGACACGATGATTCTGGTCACCATCGACCCTCTTACACAAAGCCTTGGCGCGCTTTCCATCCGCCGCGACTTATGGGTCAACATCCCAGGGTATGACTATCACAAGATCAATAAAGCGCACTTTCTTGGTGAAGCACAACACCTCCCTGGCGGGGGCGCTGGGCTGGCTGTGGCAACTGTGGAGCAATTCCTCGGAGTGCCAATTCATTTCTACGCCAAAGTTGACTTTAACACTTTTGTCAAAGTTATTGATGAACTTCAGGGCGTGACGATCGAGGTCAAGGAACCCATTCTGGCAGATTGGGGCGCCAATGGCAACAACTTCTGGCTTGAGCCCGGTGAGTACACCCTGCCAGGCACTTATGCGCTTGCCTATGCCCGCTATCGCGGCAGCGACGGCGGCGATATTGACCGCGGTGATCGTCAAATGCAAGTGCTGATGGCGATCCGCGACCGCATCCTTGACTTTAAAATGCTGCCCGATTTAATCAAACGTGCCCCAACACTTTACAACGATATTTCTGCAGGCGTGCAAACCAATATGACTTTTGACCAGGCGGTTCAAATGTTGGCGCTGGTCACGAAAATACCGCGTGAAAATTTTAGAACTTTCAATATCACCTACGACCACGCTGCGCCAGAAATGATCACAACTCTTGACGAAGGAATGCAATACATCCTGCGCCCCTTCCCTGATCGTATCCGCGAGTTAAGAGATCAAATTTTCGTTTCACAAGGTGTTGCTGCCGCCCCTGTGGTTATGGAATCTTCTGACCCTCTGCAGTTAGCCTTAGCTGAAAATGCCCGCATCACCGTTCTTAATGGCACAAACACCGGCAGTTTGGCTGAGAATACCGGCAGTTTCCTCACCACGCAGGGTTTGAACGTTGTTGAAGTTGGCTCTTCCGAGCCTTATGCTTACACTTCACTCATCATCCACAACGCCACCCCGTATACACTGGCTTACCTTTCCAGTTTGATGCAGGTGCCGAGCACACGCATCTTCAACCAGTTCAACCCTGACGGTGCCACAGATATCACGGTTTACTTAGGAAATGACTGGGCAAGCACCAACCCAATGCCTTAGTGATATTTTCAACTTAATGTATTAAGAGACCGGCGATGCCGGTCTTTTTTATGGTTTTTTGAATATTAATTGAATAGAACCCGGATATTTACCACCGTCAGGCAGAGTGCATTGTGGCACCGCGAGGTTTTGCACCAATTCACCAGTATCGCCAACGCGCAAGTTATAGGTCATACCCTCAACCATGGCATAATCGGCATATCCCGGGCTGATACGCGGGAACAGACCGGTGAAGAACCGTTCAACCCCGCCGTTTGGCACAGATACTTCTATGTGCACCGCTGACAGCGGCTCGCCTAAAGCGTTGATCACCTGCACTTGGATTAACGATCCGACTTGTTCCGGGTCACAAATTTCTTTTTGCTCCACCAGTTTAAATGCGATATCTAATGTTGGTTGTGGGGTGAGGGTGGGGTGCACAGTTGCGCTGCGTGCCGGTTCGGCAGTGGCGCTGGCAAGAGGGAGAGGTCCTTCCACCTGCACGGTTGAAAGGGCAATCACAGGGGCTGTCGGGGTTTGTGTAGGGTCAGCGGTCGCCTCATCAGGCTGCACGGTATCAGTTACCTGCCTGGGCAGCGGCGTGATGGCGATTCTCTCGTTGCTCACGGCTGCCGCCAGAACAGCCAGCGCGCGCCCGCGATCGGTTTTACCGTTTTCACGCAGTTCACGCTGTGATTGTGCCAGCAATGCATCTTTGGGGCTGGCATCTTCCAACAACATCAATCTGGCCATTGCCCGGCCGGTATCCGCTTCGATCAGAAAGGTTTGTGCAATAAGCGTGCGATAGTTTTGCCGGTCGCTGTTTTTCAGCATGGCAGGGCTGGTTTCAATCGCTTTCACCGGCATAATGTATGTTGCCAGCAATAGACCAATTACCGCTCCAATGACCAGACCGGTTAAAAGGTACCATGAACCACGCTCATCGTTCACCGCGCGCCGCCTGGTGAGTTGTGCAGCAGCGCTGCCTCAAGGTCAGCAATCAAGCGCATATCTCCCTCTTCGTATTCCATCCCTTGTGCAGTTAACAAACCGCGCTGCACCGCGTTGAGAGCGTCGCCCGGATTGATTGAGTTCAGCAGTGAAATTGCGTTATCAAGGTCTCCGTTGTTATGGTAACTTTCTGCCACCATCAGCACATAGTCTGCCTTGAAATCGGCACGCAGGCTATCGAGAGAGGTGTTTGTCGTTTGAAGTGGATGGTACAACCAGCCATACGCCACCCCTCCGATAATACCCAACAGGATGGAGATGAAAAAGCCGATCAACCTGCCAGTGCGCAACTTTATTCCTCCGGAAGCATGGGAATGTGAATTCCCTTTTTACGAGCGGTTTCAATCGCCAGCGGATAACCCGCATCAGCATGCCTGACCACCCCCATGCCGGGGTCTGAGGTCAGCACTCGCTGCAATCGGCGCGCCGCAGCCGGTGTACCATCAGCAACAATGACCATGCCTGCGTGCTGACTGAAACCAATACCCACCCCGCCGCCATGATGAAAAGACACCCAGGTGGCGCCGCCTGCTGTGTTAATCAGCGCGTTGAGGATCGGCCAATCGCTGATGGCATCTGAACCATCGTTCATACTTTCAGTTTCACGGTTAGGCGATGCCACAGAACCAGCATCGAGATGATCGCGCCCGATAACTATGGGGGCTTTCAATATGCCGCTGGCAACCATTTCATTAAATTTCAACCCGGCTTTTTCTCTTTCGCCATACCCCAGCCAGCAGATTCGCGAAGGAAGTCCTTGAAAGTGAACTTGTTCACGCGCCATCTTCAGCCAGCGTTTTAAATGCTTGTCTTTAGGAAACAGCTCGATAATAGCTTCATCGGTACGGTAAATATCCTCGGGGTCGCCTGAAAGCGCCACCCACCTGAATGGCCCTTTGCCCTCGCAGAAAAGCGGGCGGATATACGCCGGTACAAAACCCGGGAAGTTGAAAGCGTCTTTCACTCCATTGTCAAAGGCGCGCTGACGCAGGTTGTTGCCGTAATCAAATACCTCAGCACCGCGGCGTTGAAACTCCAGCATGGCACGGATATGCGCCGACATGGATTCAAGCGAACGCTTCTCATATTCCTGCGCTTCAGTCCAACGCAGCTTGTCTGCATCTTCGAGCGACAACCCCGCCGGAACATAGCTCATCACGTCATGTGCCGGGGTCTGATCGGTGACTACATCGGGAACCACGCCGCGCAGCACCAGTTCCGGATAGATTTCGGCTGCGTTTCCGATGAGTCCAATGGAGAGCGGCTTACCCTCGTCACAGGCCTCCTGAACCAACGTCATGGCTTCTTCCAGCGTATCCACTACCACGTCCACATATCCGGTTTCAAGGCGGCGCTGTGCCCGCTGCGGGTCAACTTCTACACACAGCCCCACGCCTTCATTCATCTTGATTGCCAACGGTTGTGCGCCGCCCATCCCACCCAAGCCGGCGGTGAGCACAAACTTGCCGCGCAGCGAAGCCCAACCTTTTTGCTGCGCCAACGAGCCGAGTGTTTCGTATGTACCCTGCAAAATCCCCTGCGTGCCAATGTAGATCCATGAACCGGCTGTCATCTGTCCATACATGATCAACCCCTTCGCTGCGAGCTCGTCAAAATACTGCTGCGTTGCCCAATGAGGTACGAGGTTGGAATTGGCGATGAGCACACGCGGCGCATCTTCATGGCTCTTGAAGACTGCCACGGGTTTGCCCGATTGTACCAGTAACGTCTCATCAGCTTCGAGGTTGCGCAGCGTTTTAAGGATGGCGTCAAACGCTTCCCAATTGCGAGCTGCCTGTCCGCGACCGCCGTAGACCACCAGGTCTTGCGGGCGTTCGGCAACTTCAGGGTCAAGATTGTTTTGAAGCATACGGTAAGCGGCTTCAATTTGCCAGTTCTTGCAGGTCAGTGCGCTTCCGCGCGGGCTTCTAATGACGCGTGCTTCCACCATACAGCCTCCATATTTGCGGGGTGCTTTCTCGTTCATAATTATACGCTGAAAACTAAGGCAGGCATTTAACGCCTGAGATCTCCCCCTGACCTGACCCTCAACCGGTTGGTTATGTTTGGAACTGGCAATACTGCGGGTTATTCGTACTTAAGTGCGTCAACCGGAACCAGCGATGCCGCGCGCAGCGCCGGGTAGAGACCCGACAACAAGCCGATTACGGTGGCAAAAACAAGCGCAAAAACCGGCAGCCAGGCCGGAGTCGAGGCAGCCCCGCTGGTGAGCCCGCCGCCGCCGGATGCTGCCTGGCTGGCAAAGTAAGACATTGCGACCACGTTGAGTATCGCACTCGCTCCCCAACCCAGCGCAACACCGCCAAGGCCACCCACAAAACCGATCCCCGCAGCTTCACCCAAGAAGATGCTGAGCACATCGCGATTGGTTGCCCCCACTGCCTTCATCAAACCAATTTCTCTGGTGCGCTCAAGAATTGCCATCGCCATGGTGTTGGCAATCCCAATCGCTGCCACCAGCAGGGCTATTGCCCCCACCCCACCAAAGATGATCTGCAACACCAAGAAGAACGAGTTGATTCCTTCCAGATACGACTGCGGAGTATTCGCCATATAACCCAACGCGTTGATCTGGTCTGCAACATCCAGCACAATCTCGGGGTCAGAAGCTTTGACGATGAGCATGTTGTATCCTTCTTTGTTGCGATTAATCCTCGACCCACGCGCCCATTCGCTGTATGCGGTTACCTCATCCAACTGCATATACATATTGCCATCCGCCATTCCGCGGGTTTCTTCGAGAATACCGACAATGCGTACGTTATAATTGCGCCGCACTTCTTCTCCATCTGTGGTCCACTTGATAAGGGTAAGGCGAATGGTTTGGTCGAGAAGATCCGGCGGTTCCGTCATCTCTTCTCCCGGACGTGGATTGGGGTTGTAAAAATTCTGCGGTACCCATGAGCCGATAATCATCGTTCCCCTTGAAAGCTCCGTAGTACCCTGTGCAGCGGTTAAGCCCATATCCGCCAGATCATTAATATCCACACCCATAATGCCTCCCCAAGACATCAGGTTACCAAAACGGATTTCAGAACTGGCCTGCAAATAATCGTGAATGATGGTTTTGCTCACGCCAGGTATCGCTGAAATCTCATTTATTGCATTCGGGGTAAGCATCTTCATACCGGAGTCATCATAAACCATCCCCCCGCCCCCTGAACCACCTATGTTTACCTCCTGGTATCCAGGGTATACCTCAATACTGGTGAGATCATTAATACCCCAAAGCTGCTGGGTGGCGTTCTTTTGCAAACCAACCGCCAGAGACACCAATACCACCACAGCTGCAGTACCAATGACCACGCCTACGGCTGTAAGCAGCACCCGACCTTTACGCCGACCAAGGTTGTAAATTATCAAACTCACCAGATCAATAAAGCGCATCGGAGATCCTCTTTATCAGCCGCCTTTGGATGGTACCGGTATAAACTCGCCGTCTGGATATTCTTCTACCGGGTACTCCTGTACCGGCTCCACCACACCGCTGTCAAGCCCAATCATTCCTTTAAAGAAGCGCACCACTTTCTGCCAGAATGTTTCAGGGGCAGGTTCCACAACCTCACCGCCGGGATTTTCGCCATTCATATCCGGAGGAATCTCCATAGCGGGCTGTACCTCGATGGGAATTATCTGTTCAATTGAGCGCGGTTGATTGAAATCATCTGTGAAACTGATCGTGATCTTTAATTCCAACGGACCTTCTTGATAGGGGGTCAGGCTGGTATCGAGGGTGAAAAATCCGCCAGGGTCAAGCGCGCCTACCAGCATCACATTATTAAAGACGTCTGCATTCTCAGCAGTGACCTTCATATTGCCCAGAACGCTGGTTTTTCTGCCCAAATTGGTGATTTGCAGCGGCAGGATATTTTCCATGCCGGCAGTAATCATCCCTGCGTCGCGGTAAAAGCTTACCTCCACCTGCGGCAGTGAATAGACCAGCAAAGTAATGATCTGGTCATCCACAATTCGGTTGCCTTTAGAATCTGTATAGACGAAGGAAAGCTTCAGCGGATACGCCCCGGGTTGTGCCGTAACATTCACGACCAATTTTTGCGTTACCTTTACTTCTACATCTTTGTTGATATCACCAATCACCACAATATTCGAGCTGCCAAGCGGGGCAAAGGTGGTTAAATCACCGCCAGAACCGGAAACACCGCCAGGTTGGGGTGTGCCCATATCATTGGTTACCGTCACACCGCCGCCGATCACCGCTGAAACTCGTTTGGCATCATCCTGACCAAGGTTCTTAACATCCAATTCCAACTCGAAAATTGAACCAGGCTGCAGCGGGTTTACATCTGTAATGTAGCCTGTGACAACCAGCTGCGGACGCTGCGGAACATTGGAGGTGGAAGTTGCTACGCCAGAGGAGGAGGGCTCAGCAATTACGATGGGAAGGGTAAAGTTCTCTGAAAAAGCGTTGCCTGAAGCATCGGTATAACTCACAGTTGCTTTAATACTGGCGACATTTGCCCACATCAGCGCTTCACCGATAAGGAACTTCTGGCTCACCGATGTGCTGCCGCCAGAATCAATGGAACCGACAGAACGTACCCCGCCGGTATCGCGCGGGAAGAAGTCGCCGCCATCAAAGGTGACCACCACGTTATTGGCTCTTGCCGAACCATCGTTGCGCAAAGCCATCTGCAAGGTCATTTCATTGCCGGCATACAGCTTCTTGTCGCCGACGGTATAACTGCCAATGGTCACCATCGGTCTGCCGGCGACTTTGGCAGGCTTAACGCTGGTGTTAAGTTGTATAGATTGAGTTGTCGTTCCATCTGACACATTGATAACCGAGATATCGTTTTGTCCTTCAGTGGCGCCCCCCGGTATGGGTACAACCACGCTGACTACGGCAGATCCACCGTTCGCAATTGGCAGTGAGGAAGGGTTTAAGGTTGGGTCTGATGGTACAACAGTTGGGCTAATCCACGGGGAACCTGTAGTGCTTTCTGCGGTAATATTTGCTGTCAAGTCAGCGCCGCTGATATTCTGAATGGTCACAGTATAAGTAACCGTTTGCCCAGGGAGACCGCTCTTGGCATTGCCGCCGTCTACAGAAATGTTAAATGAGGGAGGGGTTGGGGTTGGCGCCTGCGCGAGCGAGTTTGAGGTGATTGCGCCTGCAACAAACACCAGTAATAAAGCGATAAATGAAATCTTCTTGAATAACCTGTTCATATTATTTCATCCTGTTCTTCGAGGGTTTGCGCCAGGTTTTCGGTGGCTTCTCGATATTGTTCTTCTGATACTACCAATCCATCCAACAGATACAGTGTGTTTGTGGCAAACTGCCGCATGCGCGGATCGTGTGTCACCACAATCACCGTTTTCCCTGCCTGATGCAGCCGCGAAAGAAGTTTCATGATGATCAGTCCGCTCTGGGTATCCAGGTTGCCGGTGGGTTCATCCGCCAGAATCAAAGGCGGGTCATTGATCAATGCCCTGGCAATCGCGACGCGCTGCTGCTGTCCGCCTGAAAGTTCGGTTGGTTTATGGCTGGCGCGGTCGCTCAAGCCAACATTTGTTAAAATTTCCTGCGCGCGGCTACGGCGCTGTTGGTGCTTTATACCCGAAAATCGAAGTGGAAAACTCACATTTTCTTCTGCCGGCATCGACGGAATTAGATTAAAAGATTGAAAGATGAATCCCACGCGGTTACGTCTGAACTCAGCCAGCTTATTTTCATCCATCTTATCAATCTCGTCTTCACCAATGATGATCGAGCCAGAGGTTGGCCAGTCCAACCCGCCGAGCAAGTAAAGTAAGGTACTTTTGCCAGAACCTGACGGCCCCATAATCACGGTGAATGACCCGGGCATAATCTCCAGCGATACCCCTGCCAGAGCAGAGACTGTAACCTCGCCCATGGTATATATCTTTTTCAGGTCATGAATCCTGACCAAAGCGGTTTCGTTCATTAATGTTTTCCGTTAGGCTAAAAGTAAAAACCGCCTGTCATGTTCAGCCCACCCAGTGCGGCAGAAAGCAGGTTGGGGATGCCCACCAGTAAAAGCAAGATGAGGATGGAAATTGCAGTGGCCATCCACGCCTTTGAACGTGTTAACCCTGAAAGTGGTACAGACCCCAAAAGCAGCAGGACAATTTGAAAAATGAAGTAGATGTCGATATACCCAAGGAGCCCTCTGAAATATGCAGCCATACCGGTTGCGCTGCTGTCAATGAACCCGGAAAGCCCTGACGAAGTGACCGCGGTTTTGGTGAACAGCATCACCAGAATCTGCACAACCATGCGTATGGCAAATGGAAGCATCGACCAGCCAACAAGGTTATAGGCGCGCATGCTGCCGGCACGGCTGCCCGCGAGCGTGAGGCTGAGATACATCAGGATGCTGAGCAGGAACCAGGGGAACCATACGCGCAACAAGCCTGAAAGTAATGGGAAGAGATAGAGAAACAGCGGTGAGGTTTGTTGCGCCTGCCCTGCAAAAAACTGTTCTTGCATCTCGGGTGAGTAATACTCAAAGTTAGGCGGCGTTGTGCTGCCCATCTGAATGAGGTTGCGCTGAATGGGTGCACCAATAAGCACAGAAAGCACAACCAGAATCGAAAGGATCAACAGCGGAGTCAGCCAGACGGCTTTCTCGTGCTCTACAATCTCCTTGATTGTTTTCCTGGGACGGATGAAAAGGGGAATAATCCAACCAAAATTAAATCTTTTAAAGAAAGGAATTGGGGTCGATGATTTCGATGACAAAGCACACCTCTTTGATTAAGGGTATAGCCATAAGACGAATCAATAGTAACATAAGTTCCCATACTCACGCATTAATGGTTTGAACTGCTATAATCATCCCGGGAGTTTTTACATGCGCGTCAAGGTTGGTGTTGAAAACAATATCGAGGGAAGGTCTCTTGCCTGGGCATTGGATTACCCTGGTTGCTTTGCCTATGGAAAAGACGGCAGCGATGCTATTTTGCGTATTCCCCATGCGCTGCTGCGTTACAAAGATTGGGTGGATAGCCACGGTCCGCTCAGCTGGATGTACGGCTTGGAAGATTTTGATATCTACCTCGATCAAACTTTCGAAGTGTTCAGCATCCAGCCAGAGAATGCAGAAAACAACACGGGTTATGAGGTCAACGCCTTTTTTCGTCATGACGAATCTCCCCTCACTGTCGAGGATATTCACAACGGCATGCTGACGTTGGAATGGAGCCGGCAAGACCTGCTCGAACTGGCAGCGGCGCTAACCCCTGAACAAATGAACTGCTTACGCGAAGGTGAGCGCTGGAGTGTCGAAGGGGTGCTGCGTCATGTGGCTTCAGCCGAGCACTGGTATCTCACTCGTTTGAACCTTGCCGCAATACCCTATCGGCAGCTGCCTCAGGAAGTTTTCGAACGGCTTTTTGTGGTGCGCCAAATGTTATTTGCTGCTCTACCTGCTTTGGAAGGTGTGGGGAACATCGTTGATGTTGACGGCGAGCTTTGGTCTCCGCGGAAGATTTTACGCCGCGCAGCATGGCACGAGATTGACCACATCGAACACATCTTTAAGCTCATTACCCAATAGTCAGAAACACCTCCCGTTTGGGAGGTGTTGATTTGTGCAAGTCAGGAAGGCAGGTGCTTCTGCTTCACTTAGGTGAAGAATCAAGCCCAAGCAGGCTGAGTCCAAAGAAAAACAGCCCAAAAATGCCAATTACCAGGTATACAATCAACGCCATCATGCACCTCCTCTACACTTTCCGAAAAACTCCTTGAATTAAAATTAATGCTTACAGGCTGCAAACCATTCGCAGCGGTTTATTAATACGTTAAACCCCAGAATTCATTGCTCGATACTGTTTTTGTGACTTGGTATTTTTATTCGAGACCTGTTCTTATGATGAGGTTCTCACAATAGGCTTCTGCGGGCGATTACCCCCACACCCCGGCAATGGCCTGTCGACAGAAGGCGCATTCACCCGCCGCACTGATGTGATAGCCGCTCATAATGTATCCATGACGAGAAATTAACACCTTGCCGCAGTGCGGGCAAAAGGTATCTTCCAAAGAACCAACTCTTCCCGGCAGATTACCGGCGTACACAAAATGCAAGCCAGCTTCCTGCCCAATCTCCGCCGCACGCTGCAGCGTGGAGGCTGGCGTGGGCGGTGCATCTTCTTTGTAGTCTGGGTGGTAAGCCGTCACATGCCAGGGGATGTCGGCTGAGACGGAAACCAGGTAGCGTGACAATTCCCACAGCTCTTCGGTTGTGTCGTTCAAACCCGGAATTACGAGCGTCACCACCTCAAGCCACAGCCCCATTTCCTTTATTCGCTTAATGGTATCGAGCACCGGTTGAAGCCTGCCGCCCATCTTGCGGTATTCACTGTCGCGCATGCTTTTAAGGTCAACCTTGTAACTGTCAAGCCAAGGCGCCAAATAATCGAGCGCTTCGGGGGTGGCAAAACCGTTAGAAACATAGGCTGTCTTTAGCCCCTTCTGCCTGGCAATTCTGAATACCTCAACCGCCCACTCAGTCGAGATGAGCGGTTCATTATAGGATGAAGCAATTGCCTCCGCTCCATGATCTAACGCAAATTGAACCAGACGCTCAGCAAAAATTGCCTTAAAAGATTCAAGCGCCTTCCCGGCGGCAGGGTCGCGCAGTGCTTGCGATGAAAACCAATTTTGGCAGAAACGGCAGTGGAAATTACAGCCCAGCATGCCAAAAGTCAGCACCTGGCTGCCGGGTAAAAAATGGTTGAATGGCTTTTTTTCAATCGGATCAACCTGTACCCCGGCAACGTATCCTTCAGGCACCATTAATACACCGGCATGGTTATAGCGTACACCACATATTCCGCGACGCCCAGGTTTGAGCAGGCAGCGGTGCGCGCACGCCAGACAGCGCAAGCCGCCTTCGTCCAGCTCCTCCATCAGGTCACCAGGTCGGGTCATCTGATCCAAACGTTCAAATGGTTTCATCATTTTCCTCATCTTCATTATAGCCACGCCAGGCTGAAATTCAAATAAGGCAAAAGCGCAGGCAGAACAAGATATGGTAAACTCGCAGCATATGGATGCGAAGACCATTAATACCCTTGAGTTCCCGCGCGTAATTGCGAAGCTGGCAGAATACGCTGCCTTTACCGCATCAGCCGCGCTGGCGAGCCAATTGAAACCGGCTGCCACGCTCAAAGAAGCGCTGGAAAGACAGGCGCTTACCACGGAGGCGCGCCTGCTGTTGAGCTTAAAAGCTGATCTAAACGTAGGCGGTGCGCATGATATCTGCCCACTGATTAACCTGGCGCAACGCGGCGGAGTGCTCACGGAGGCGGAATTTCTCTCGATCAGCAGCACGCTGATGGCTTCGCGCGACCTGGCGCGTCATTTTGAAAAATTCAAGGAGCGCGCACCACAACTGGCAGAACTTGCGGAGGCGTTCCCGCCGCCGCCTGGAATCATCGAGGCTATTTCACGTTGTATTTCTGACCGCGGCGAGGTGCTGGATGGCGCTTCACAAAAACTTGGGACGATTCGCTCTGAAATTAAGGTGTCACATAGCCGTTTGCTTTCACGCCTTGAGCATCTCATCGGCGACTCTCGTACCGTGCCGATGCTGCAAGATCCCATCATCACCCAGCGCAACGGGCGTTACGTCATCCCCCTCAAAGCTGAGTTTAAGGGCAAGTTAAAAGCAATCGTGCATGACCAATCCTCTTCGGGCGCTACGTTATTCGTAGAACCGCTGGCAGTGGTAGAACTTAATAATCGCTGGCATGAACTTCAGCTGCAGGAGCGTGATGAAGTACGCCGAATTCTCGGCGAGCTTTCCAACCAAATCGGCGCGGAAGCCGAAGCCCTCAACCAGATTGTGGGTGCACTTGCCCGTTTTGATTTTTGTCTGATGTGCGCCAAATATGCTGAAGATCTTCACGCCAGCGAGCCATTGCTGAAAGCCATCAGTCCGCCGCGCGACGGCAGCCATCCCGGCACTACCATCAAACTGCACAAAGCCAGGCACCCATTGCTTGACCCCGCCCGCGTGGTGCCAATTGATGTTGACCTGAACCCTGCCACCTTCGTTTTGGTCATCACCGGGCCGAATACAGGCGGCAAGACGGTGACGCTAAAAACCGTGGGCTTAATTGTCCTGATGGCGCAATCTGGTCTGCATATTCCGGCTCAATCAGGCTCTGAGTTAAGCTTTTTTGACAACCTCTTCGCCGATATTGGCGACGAACAATCGATTGAGCAATCTCTCTCCACCTTTTCAGGGCATGTGACCAATATCGTGCGTATCCTCGGGTTGGCGCGTACTAAAACCCTGGTACTGTTTGATGAACTGGGTGCCGGCACTGACCCGCAAGAAGGTTCCGCTCTGGCGCGCGCCATCCTGCTTTATCTGGTTGATAAGCGCGTACCGTGTTTTATCGCAACCCATTACCCTGAGTTAAAGACGCTGGCGCACGCTACCCCTGGGGTCATAAATGCCAGTATGGAGTTTGACCTAAAAACGCTGCGCCCAACTTACCGCCTTACCATCGGAATTCCGGGGCGCTCAAATGCGCTGCTGATTGCCCGCCGCCTTGGTCTGCCTGATCAAATCCTGGAAAACGCCAAATCGCTCATTGACCCGAACGAACTGGTTTCAGATGACCTCTTGCACGAGCTCCATCATCAGCGCGAGGTGGCGCGTAAAGCCCGATCCTCTGCTGACCGCGACCGCTCGCTTGCACAAAACCTGCGCCAAGAGCTTGACCGCCGCCTGGAAGGGATAGAAGACGAACGGCGTGCTCTGTTGGCAAAAACCCAGGCTGAATCAGAGCGCGAGTTGGAAGCGCTGAGAGATGAAATTAATATGCTGCGTAAGCAGCTTCGACATACACAGCAATTACCACCCGAAATTGCAGAGATCAGCGAACAATTGGAAGTGCTTGAAGAAAAAACAGCCAGAAAAAGCCGCGTAAAAACCACAGCGTATGTCTCACCCGTGTTAAAACTCGGTTCAAAGGTGAAGCTGCGTTCGATGAAGCTTGAAGGCATCATCACAGCCCTCAACGGAGAGGATGCCGAAGTACAGGCAGGCAACCTGCGCGTCAGGGTCAAAACGAGCGACCTGACTTCCGCCGCTGCTGACCACGAAGACTCCGCGACCGGCAAGGCGCCAGTTGCGGCGCGCACTGTCTCTGACCGCAAATCGCCCTCCACACCCTTCAGGCCGACACCCGGAATGGAATTGATACTCATAGGCATGCGCGCCGAAGACGCTCTGGACCGGCTGGATGCTTACCTGACAGAAGCTTATGCCAGCGGGATGCCCTTTGTGCGCATTGTCCATGGCAAAGGTACCGGGCGCCTGCGCCAAGTCATCCGCGAGGCATTAAGAGATTCTGCTTATGTCAGTTCGTATGAAGAGGGGAAAGATAAAGAAGGCGGAGAGGGTGTGACGATTGCCCACCTTTCAGAAGGGTAAACAATCAATAAGGCCGATAGTAGTTCTCCTCAAAACACTACCGGCCTCATGCGCACAGACTCCCTTTGCCTGCGTCGGAATTATCAATTACTCGATAGTTTATACTACTTACGCGTTGACATAACATTGACATATCTTATCCAATTGTTACGGAATTTTTGAAACGCTCCCTTAATTGCCGGCAAGGTTGTCTTCTCTGCCATTTTATCTAGAATCTCTTTCACACGCTTTTTTTCGTACTCGATACTATAGGGCGTGTTGGAGTAAATACTGATGACCCGTTTGAGTACCTGTAATTCACCCCACACATTGGATGAGCGCTCCATCACCTGTTGTAAGTCGCGGTAACGCTCAAGCCCTGCCGGCAAGTCGCCCTGTGATTCGATGGAGATCGCTTCCACCATTCCTTTATAAAAGGAATGGTTCAGCAAACCTCGTTCCACAATTTCTTCCATTACAGCGGTGGCTTCTTTATTGTTGGCGCCAATGAACCCCGTCGCATGCGCCAGCATTAACTGAGCCATACGAGATTTCAAGGCAATCCCCTCTAAAGTCTTTCGGCGTGCATCGTTAATGGCGATTTCATGAAAAGCCATCGCCTCTTCCAATCTGCCTTCTTCTACAAGAATCATCGCCAGTGACACACGGCATTGAGAAGCTTCATAATTTGAAATACCGAAAGACAACACTTCTTCGTATAACCCGCGCGCCTTAGTTAGATTCCCCAACGAGCGGAGAATATCGCCTTTTATCATGATGGTATGCATGAAAAGCTTTTCTTCGGTATAGTCCTCTTCGCGGCGATAGACACGGTCAGCCAATTGCCAGCTTTGATCCATCTCGCCGATGTGAAAATACACCATGGATTGAATGATTTCAAGCAACGACAACCAGTAACGCACATTAATCATTTCAGCCAGATCGCGGATGTTGTTGCAGGTTCGCAGGGCTTCGAGTACTTGTCCGTTATAGTATTGGGTCAACGCTAATAGAGTGTGTGCCTGCACTTTGGCTGATTTACGGTTTACCAAAATACTGAGGCGCGCCAATTCTCCAGCGATCGCCCCGGCTTTAAGCGGGTTCCCGGTGAAAATGTACAAAGAACATAAATATGAAAGCATGTTTACGCGATTATCCAGCGATACCTGGTCTTTGCCGCCGCGATCAAGCTGCTGTGCTTTTTCCAACAGTGCAATTGCCTGGATGTAATCGTCTTTTCTGAAATTCATGATTCCAAGCCGAGAATATGCCTTAACCAACTCGGGGTAATATTCTGAATCCGACAGATAGAAAACCGCGCGCTGTAAATATTCTTCTGCTTTCTCATAATCGCGCTGAGCGTCTGCAACCCTCCCCAAACCGCTCAACCCGGCACCGGTTAATAACAGGTTGTTTTTTAACTCACCGATTTCAAAACAGCATTGATAAATTTTTTCACTCATTACCCAGTCATTCAGATCATAGGCGTAATTCCCCCACTCATTGACCACATCATAAATCAGGGTCTCGTCAAATATTATTGGGGCTTCACAGATTAACTCAAGCGCATTGTGATATGCCGTGTAAGAATTTTCTCGGTTGGCTTGGGAAAGGTCGAATCTTCCTGCATCAAGCCAGGATTGCGCAGCTTGCAGGTCATCGCCAGCCGCCTGGAAATGCCGCGCCAATTCACCAGCGGCTTCTGGCCTGTTTTTGCGGCGGCGCAAATAGGCTTGAGCAGCGCGGACATGGGCATGCCGCCTGCCGGCAACCCCAATTTTTTGGATGACCGCTTCACGCTCAATATCGTGTTTGAAGGTGAAGCTTCCACTTACGCCCGTGTCACGTTTGGGCATCAGAAAACCCTCACGGATTAACTTTTCAATACCCGCCACTAAAGCATCGCCACTGACAGCGCTCATTTCTTCAACTAAATCAATATCGAAATCCCTGCCCAGAATGGCAGCGTTTTTGAGAATTTTCAGCGAAATCTCATCAAGCCCGTTGAGTTTTTCCTGCACCAGTGTGAAAACTGCGCAAGGCAGAGGGCTGGTTTCTATTGCCTGACCCGGTTTATTGCCAGATGCGGGTTTTTTAATCGCTCGCAGGTATTCATTCAAATAGAATGGATTGCCGCCGGTTAATCTTTGTATTTCTTCAATCGTTTTATTTTCCGGCATGAAGCCAAAAATCCGGTTGGCAAATTGAGCGGTTTCCTGGATATCCAACGGCAGAAGCTCTATGGATTCCATATTGGCGTTGCGGCGAATGTGCTGCAGCAGCGTTTCCAGCTTTTGGTTTTCAGTTTCAGACGAAACCACAAGCACCAACATACTATATTTCTCAAAGAAGTGTTGTTCAACCAGGTAGGCAATGAATGCAATGCTGGCCGTATCCACCCAACGCACATCCTCCATGATAAAAAGCAGCGGGCGGTGAGAAGAAGCAATTCTTAACAGGTTTTCTGCGGCGCTGAATACATCATTCAGTAAGTAAAATAATTCTGCTGTGCTTCGATACATACCAGACCCGTGCGGAGATTGAAGCACTTTGTCAAAAAAATCAATCAGCAATTGCTTGTCAGCCGCATCCAGGTCCTGCCAATCTTGTTTTGTCATCTGAGTGCGAATAGCCTGAACAAGCGAAAAGAACGGTACTTCTTTTGCTAATGGATGGGGTTGGCAATATAGCAGGCGCGGTTCATAAAGCTGGGTACTGTAAAACTGTTTGAGCAAGCGTGTCTTACCGATTCCTTCGTCGCCTTGCAGCACCACAATCCCTCGTTTGCGAAGCAGTCTATTCAACGCGTCCAGTTCCATCTCTCTGCCGATAAAGTAGGGGTCGCCCGCCTCATGCGTTGGCCAATGACTGTGTTCTTTTAACCGAGTTTCGTTGTTTTCAAGGGCTTCGTTTTTTAATTCTACGAAGCGCTGCGGAATTTGAAATTGATTCTCATTGAACAATCCTTCCAGATAATTAACATAGGCGATGATCTCTTTGGGTTTTTCCATATCGCGCAGGCAGATAAGTTTGAGGTAATTTGCATTCTCATCCACCGGGTTCATGTCGAGCAATCTGTTCAGCCATATGAGCGCTTCTTCGAGGTTGCCGCTGGAGATATTGTGGTCAACAAGGCTATCGATCAACCTTTCTACCCGATATCGATGCCGTTGGTTTTCCGTCTCCATCCAGTTCGAGAAACCCGCCATCCCTGAGAGGCTTATCCCCTGTAAAAAGTGATGGGTTCTGCCAAGGTTAAAACCCGCCTTCAATTGGTTCAACATCCATTCTGGTAATGTGCCGCCATTATTCAGCTCAGAGCTATTCATCAGGGGTGAGAGCAGCGCGTCCATTTCTCTGTAGTCAACAGACACAAACCGTGGGTTAAGGGCAATACTCTCACCCTTGGTTTGGATCAGATCGGCAGCCTGCAGCTCAGTGCGCAGACGGCTTAAAGCTTCGCGCAGCTTTTTACGTGCATCATCCTCTGTTTCATCAGGCCAAAACAGGCTGCACAGAGCTTCGCGTGTTACTGGGTGCAGTTGGGCGGCAATATAGAACAATAAAGCCCGATTGATACGGCGCTTAATGCTTATTGGTTTACCATCAAGAAGTATTTCGGGCGGACCAAAAAGAAGGATTTCAAGTTGAGGGTTAGCCATGATCTCAATTATCGGGTATTGGCTCGACAGATGCCTGGCGCCCATTCGCACGTTGAAGAATTTCTCGCGCTGCCGCCAGGTTGGAGTCGCTGGCGTTGCCGTTCATCAGTGCCAGTTCATATATGCGTTGTTCGCCATCCAAACGCGTCACATTGGTTATCGTGCGTTCATCCACCACTTGCTTCTCAACCCTATAATGCTCATCGCCAAAGGCAGCCAATTGAGAGAGATGGGTCACGCACATCACCTGGTGGCAGCGCGCCAGATGCCACATTTTTTCTCCCACCACAAAACCAACCCTGCCGCCAATTCCCTGGTCGATTTCATCAAATATCAGGGTGGGGATGTGATCTGCCTGCGCTAATACATTTTTCAACGCCAGCATCAGGCGCGATGTTTCGCCCCCTGATGCGATTTTCACCAACGGCTTCAGCCCTTCGCCAGGGTTGGGGGCAATAAGGAATTCAGCCTCGTCCAAGCCAGCATCATGCAGTTCGATCGATTCTATCAAGCGGTCATCGTCGTCTGCGAATTTCTCGAGGGTGTTGAAGGATACCTCAAAGCGCGCACCTTTCAGGCTGAGGTCATTAAGCTCCGCCTCCACTTCGCGGCTTATCTTTTCTGCTGCCTGACGGCGGACCCTACTTAATTCATAACCAGCCTGAAGCGCCTGGCGCCGGACATCGGCTTCTTCTTTTTCCAGTTCAAGGATGTGTTCGCCTGCATTCTGTACTCTTTCCAGTTCTTCGCGGGCTGCCTTGCCATACGCCATCACCGCTTCGGTAGAAGCGCCATACTTACGTTGCAATAAGTGGATTAATTCTAGCCGGTTCTCCACTTGTTCAAGTCTCTTGGGGTTGAACTCAAGCCCATCAAGGTAGCCGCGCAGATCACGGCTGATCTCCGAGAGCGCCGCACTTGCGCCCTCCAACTGGTCAGTAAGCTGAGTTTGCTGCGCATCTATGCGCGCCAGGGTTGCAAGTATCTTCGATGCCTGCCCAAGCAGATCAAGCGCAGAGGCGTCTTCAGGAGAACCTTCATCTAAAATCGTCAGCGCTTGCTGTGCATTCGTAGCCAAGGCTTCGGCATTTGCCAGACGGATGCGCTCATTCTCAAGCTGCTCTTCCTCACCCACCTCGAGCCGGGCGGTTTCAATTTCCTGCGCCTGAAACGTAAGCAGTTCAAGCCGCCGCGAAGATTCCAGTTCAAGTTCGCGCAAACTCTTTAATTGTTTCCGTACCTGCTGCAGATTGCGGTAGTATGCCTGGTAATTTTCGCGCTCTTGGTCGCAGCCGGCATAGCGGTCGAGCAGCGCGAGGTGCGAATGGACATTCAACAATGACAGATGTTCTGACTGCCCATGAATATCCACCAGCAGGCTGCCGAGCTCTTTCAGCAGGCCCACGTTGACACTGCGTCCGTTGACCCGAGCGACACTCCGCCCACCCATGCGGATCTCACGCGAGAGCGTTAAATAGGGCTCGTCTTCGAGCAAATCTTCACGATTCAGAATTTCGTTAACGTCTGCGCGGCAGGCGGCTGGAATGTTGAACACGGCTTCAAGCGTGGCGCGTTCGTCACCCTGGCGCACCATCGTACCATCTACTTTGCCGCCCACCAGCGCCATGAGTGCATCAAGAATTATGGATTTACCGGCTCCGGTTTCTCCGGTGAAAATGAGCAGCCCCTCACCGGGGTGTAATTCCAGCTTCTGGATAATAGCGAAATTTTCAATACGCAGCTCAGTCAGCATGGCGCGTCCCTTAGACCCGAATACCCTTCAGCCGATAGAAAACCGTACTGGCAGCCAACACGGCATAAACAGCCGGCCACAATAGCCCCAGCAACTGAATCCCTGTGAATTGCCCGCTGGTCAGCAGCGGAAGCAGGATATTAAACAGCGGTAAGGCTAAGCCACCCAACAAGGTAGCTACTGCCGCCAAGGTGGGCAGCAGCCGTGAACGGCGTTTTCTTACCACAAAGCGCACGGCCTCAGTGATAACCATCCCCGCCACAGGCGCTAAAAAGATGGTAAAGAAACCAAACAATCTGGTGATTTGGCTGCCAAAATATGAAAGCACCATCGCTGCCAGAAATGCCAGCGGATAGTCCCACCAGGTAGTCGTTTCAAACTTTTTCTGTTGACCACTCACACATTCTTTACAGCGGTATCCGGTAGGGGTGAGCACAGCACACGACTGGCAGATGGGTCTTTCACAGCGATTGCAGCGCAGTAAGGTTTCACGCTTGGGGTGAATATAGCAATACATCGGTTGAACGGCGGGCTCTTCAGACATTAAAAATCACCAATAGAAGGATTTTGTTCCATATAGTTGCTTAAATTACGATAAAAATAACCGGGATCCTGGAAGACCACAAATTTTGCCACAAGCTCACTTGCGGTCACCCTGACCCGATTGTTATTGCCAAATGCTGCCGGCTCATGGCCATCCACACTCATTAATGCTTCATGATCGCAATCCACCGTGATCTCCACGCTGGCGCCTTCCGGCAGGATGGCAGCTCTGTCCATTGAAAGGTGCGGCGCCACCGGCACAATGAGGATGTTGCGCAGCTCTGGTGGCATTATCGGCCCACCGACTGCCAGGGCATAGGCAGTTGAGCCGGTCGGCGTAGCCGCAATTAACCCATCAGCCACATAACCTGCAAGCATATATCCATCCACCGCAGCACGGATGCGAATCGGGCGAACCACCCTTCCGCGCGCCACTACCACTTCATTAATAACATGGGATGTGCTGACCAACTCTTGCAAGTGCCAGAGCTCCGCTTTAAGCATCATCCGGTTTTCGATCTTATAATCGCCATCCAGCAGGCGCGGCAGTTTCTCTTGCCAATCAGCACGCGACAACTGCATTAAGAAGCCGAACTTGCCGAGGTTAATGCCCAATATCGGTAATCCATGCGGCGCCGCCAGATGACCAGCCCGCAGCATGGTACCATCACCCCCCAGAGCGATCAACATATCAACTACGCCGCTTTCAATTTCCCGCCGTAAGCGGAGTTTATCCGTGGTGGTAACCAGGCTGTTTACTCCACGTGTTTTTAACCAACTTTGAATGGTCGCGCCTTCGATGAGTGTATCGTTCGAACCGGGGCGCAACACGATGGCCACATTTTTAAGTGAAGGCAGTTGAGTGCTCATTATCTGATTATTATAACGAACTTTAGTAGAACTCTCGCCAGATTGATTCCACGCAGATTGAATCAAATTTCTTGCGCAGGTTGCCACCTGCAATAACACCCTCTATTTTGATTTTTAAGAAGCATCACAATTGTGACAATCGCTGATTAAGCCAGCCAACCCAAACAGGAGGTTTGCCGTGTTGAGCAACCCCCATCATTGGCTTGGAAGATAAAATGAGGGGGGCAGCTTATGCATTTCTTTACACACTTCGGCATCGTGCAAACAGCGCGCTCTTAGCTCGTTGTATCTGCCATGCCCGGAAATTTTTGTGAAAACTGTTCGAGCGCTTCTTGCAGATGTTGTTCGCGTAAGCTTAATGTCAGATCGGCACGCGTGCGTTCAATAATGCCGCGCACCAGATCTGTTTGCCGCCGCAGACCATTGGTGATGGCATCGGGATAATCAAGGGTGACGAGAAAGTTATAAATCTCGTCCATTGTCGTCAACAAGCGCTCAGCCTCTGCAGAGTACCCCTGGCGCAGGATGTCCAGACATCTGCGGCGCAGCTCGCCAATCGTCTCAGCCAACCCGTTAACGTAGTCAGCATTGTCAATGCCAAGCTCCTCGGGGCGCGGCAGCCTCTGATTTTCGATGAGTGCACAGGTAAGGTTGGCCTCAGCAAATTCTTTAATGGCATCGTGGGTGTAGCCTGTGTGGTACAACTCAGGGTAGGGTTTAAGATCGCGCTGCATTGTGTTCACCAGTTGGTACGCCTCATCGAGCAACGCATGGGCTTCATTTGTTTCACCACGGTGGATGGCTCGAATTGTCAATGCAGAAAGTCGGGTCAGCTGGCGTGCTTGTACAAGTGTGGCGTCACGCACTCTGGTGCGGTCATCAAAAATTTTGCGTGTATTTTCTACTATTTCCTGAAAGTTATTCATCATCATTCCCGTTCTTGGGTGGGTTAGGCGGAATCACGGATTTAAACAAACTATCGGCCAGCCCAGTATCTCCGGGAAGGCGGATTTCGCCAAATGCTGCTTCATAGCGGGCAAGGTTCTCTGCGAGCGCCCGCAGCAGCAACTTTGCGCCTACCGGCGAGAGCAGCACACGCACCAAGACAGACAATTTCTGTTGCCCGGGCAAAATACGGGAAAAATCAATTGTCAGCTCAGATGGTGTATGACTGATACGCGCCAGGTTGCTGTATATCGGCTCTAAATCCTCCGGCAGCTCCAACGGGGGTGTCCCCTGAGCCGGATGCTTGGGATGATCGGTCATGATTCGGTTAGAAAGGAAGATCTTCAGCCGGCGAGATACCCAGATCATCTTCTGGTGTGCCTTCGCCTGCACTTTCTGACCGTTGTGACAGGAACTTAACTGTTTCTGCGGTAACCTCATAAGATGCGCGCGCCTGACCATCCTGCCCCACCCACACGCGCGGTCCGCCAGTTTTAGAATCTACCGTCAATCGTCCCTCAATCAGCACCATCTTCCCTTTTTGAAGGAAGTTATTGCATGTCTCAGCCAGCTTCGCCCAGGCAGTAACCCTGAACCAAACGGTTTCTTTTACTGGGTTTCCAGCCTGATCTTTATACTGCCGGTCTGTGGCGACTGAAAAACTCGTAACCGGTTGCCCGGTTGGTGTATAACGCATTTCAGGGTCTCTTCCCAGCCTGCCAACAATAATTAGTTTCTGATACATGTGCTCCTCCTTAAGGTAACCTGCGCTAACTATGAGTGTTCGTGCTACTTTAATTTTACAATAAAGTTCGATTTTCTTTTCAATAAAGTTGAATCGGTTTTCATATTGTTATTTAGGGATTAACGATAATTGGATTTTGAGGTAAAAAAGTGCCGATTAGATTGATGTTATAATCCTGAAAGTGAAATCAATGAAAACCTTGCGTGTTTTTTTCTTTATGCTTATTGTTTTGGCTGTTTTTGGCTTGCTGGTTTCATCATTTCCGTTTTCAAATCAAGCCAATGCTCAACTGCTATACTTTACTCCCACGGCAGATGCCAGCGGCGCCATCTACTACGTTGTCAGAGAGGGCGACACCTGCGACAGCATTTCGCTGGTCAACAACATCCCAGTCGAAACGCTGCGCACACTGAATGGATTAACCTTCGACCAATGTCGCTTCCTGCAGGTGGGTTCGCGGCTGCTTCTGGGCACAGTACCGACTGCCGTCATCACCCCGGGGCCATCTCCTACCCCAACCTCCAATTTACCCACGCCTGAGCCTGTACGCGGTTTTGGCACCATCTGCATTTTCCTTTACAACGATGTTAATGGAAACGCTATGGCTGAAGAAGAGGAAGTTCTCAACACCGGCATTGGCGGTGGACAGGTTAGCCTGACGCAGCTGGGCGGTGAGTATGCCAACACTGGAACCACGTTGAACAACGGCTTGGCATTGTGTTTCAATGACATTCCTGAGGGAGATTATTCCATCAGCATCGCCATCCCCGATGGGTATAACCCCACCTCTTCACAAACCACGAATGTTCAACTGAAAGCCGGCGATACCTCTACCATCAACTTCAGCGCGCAGGTCAGTGGAAGTGCGAATGAAGGCAACCAAGCAGATGATTCTGGCAGCTCTTTGCTTCTCGGCGCCATTGGCCTTCTCATCCTTTTGGCGGGTGTTGGTGTCGGCTTGTACGCCCGCTATATCCTGAGAAAATAAAAGTGGCTGGTATCCCAGCCACCCACATACTCCCAGTAATTTTAAATTGTTGTTAATCGATGATGCGCTGTTCAGTCCACACATCAGCGTCGTTATGGTAGCCGGCTTCTTCCCAGAAACCCGGTTTATCCTGTTGTGATAACTCCAAACCACGCAGCCACTTCGCGCCTTTCCAGAAATACGGAGTTGCCAGGTCATCCCGCCCGGGGATGGCGCCAACCACTCCCCGCAACGGGTAGCCATGATCAGGGGTGATGGGTTTGCCTTCAAAATGAGTCGCTAAGAGAAAGTTTTCAGCCAGCGCGGTTTCGAGGGGCAGATTGGTCGTAAAACCATATTCCGCATGTTGGATGATGTAACGGGCACCGGGTTTTGGGCTTACCAGGCCAAGATCAAACAGGGTTCTCAATGCCACCCCCTCCCAAACAGTGTCAAATTTACTCCACTTTGTAACACAATGCACATCCATTTGGAGGGTTGTGCGCGGAAGCTGCGAAAAAGCCTGCCAGGATAATCTCAGCGGTTGATTAACTTCGCCCCAAACCTTAAAATCCCAACCAGCAGGGTCAAATGGCGGTATTGCCCCGTAATGCAGCACAGGAAATTTTAACGTGAGCGACTGACCGGGAGGCAGCCGTCCTTCACGCTGCATTTTCTCTTCGTTTTCTATGCGTTGTTGGGAAGCATCCATCTTTACCGCCTTTCTCCCCGATTATAGCCGAGTTAAATCTTGAAAACGATGATCTACAATAATTTGACTAATTGCATCCATTAGGGATACAATATCAGACACAGGACGAACCCATGCTCATTTACGCGCAAAGCCAGGATCCTTTCGAAACCCGTTTACAAAAATTGCATCGCGATGCCGCAGAACTGGTGGGAAATCTCTCGTTTGATTCCGTGTTGGAAAAGATCGCCAGTATTGCCTTGGAACGTTCCGGAGGCAGTTATGCTGCGGTTGCGACCCTCGATGAACGCGGAGAAATCGAGCGTTTCGTCACAGCGGGAATGCTGCATACACAAATTGAAAAAATCTCCCACCCGCCTAAGGGTTTTGGTTTGATCAGGGCGATGATGCAAACAAGTAAGGCATTACGCATCAACAATATCAGCAGCGACCCGCGGCATGCAGGGTTTCCACCTGGGCACCCAAAGATGACCTCTTTACTCGGCGTGCCCTTGTTTCAAGGACAACGACAAATCGGCCAAATCTACATCACCGACAAGGCAATCAGCGGTGAGTTTTCTGCAGAAGATCAACGCCTGATGGAAATCCTGGCTTCTTACGCAGCGGTCGCCATCATTAATGCGCGCTTGTTTCGTGATTTCACCATGCATGACCGTGTGCTTACCCGCCAAAACGAAAATCTTAACCTTCTCAATCAGCTTGCCAGCACGCTTTCAACCAGCACTGAAATAAATGAGATTCTCGACCAGGGTTTGTACCAGCTAATGGATTATCTGCGGCTTGAAGTGGGAGAGGTGTTTCTTGGGAATGAAGACAGCCGGCAGCTAAACCTTCTCATTCATCAGGGTGATATCGTCGAAAATTTATGGAAGCGCAACCGCTTTTCGATAGGCGAGAGCACGGTTGGCCGGGCAGCCAAAGGAGATGTTCCCATTCTCCTCAACCTGACTGATAATGAATACGCAGATTTGAACCCATTGACGAAAGCGCGCGGTTTGCACGAACTGGCGGCGATTCCCATGAAAGGCAGACGCGGTGTGGTAGGTGTTTTGTGTGTTGCTACCTGCCACCCAACGCCGCTAACCGAGCCTGATGTTCAATATGCACAAGGTATCGCTGCCTGGATGGCAACCGCAATCGAAAACATACGTCTCAACCTGCAAGGGCGCCGTCTCGCCATTCTTGAGGAACGCGACCGCATTGGCATGGACTTGCATGACGGTATCATTCAATCCATTTATGCTGTGGGACTCACGCTTGAGCACGCCAGACTCTTGATGAAAGACGACACCGCCCTCGCTGAAACACGCATTGAACAGGCGATTGAAAACCTTAACAGCACCATTCGAGATATTCGTTCCTATATCCTTGATTTGCGTCCGCGGCAGTTGAAAGATGAAAACCTGATGCAGGGTATTAACCGCCTTGTTCAAGAGTTTCGCGCCAATTCGTTAATTGAGGTTTCACTCACGGGACCGAAAGACGGTGTGGGAAACTTGCCTGAACCTCAGGCGATTGCGCTTTTCCACATCTGTCAGGAAGCGCTCGCCAATATCGCCAAGCACGCTCACGCGCGCCACACTGAAGTTACTGTGTGGACTACCGCTGAACGTACTTTGATCGAAATCCACGATGATGGGCGCGGGTTTGACCCCGAAAAAACCAGGGTTTCTATTGGGCATGGTTTATCCAATATGGAAACTCGCGCCACCAACGCCGGCGGCGAGGTAGATATTTCATCAGATATCGATGGAGGCACAACCGTGCTAGCCTGGGTGCCTTTCCCTGAACCTGAGTTCTCTGATAACGAATCCATTTTCGAATAATTCAACCGCAGCAGTTGCAGCCTGCCTGCCTTTAGACTAAAATCCTCTTATGAGTTGGAACCTTATCGGACATGACTGGGCGGAAAGCCTGTTAAAAAAACATATCGCCAATAACGAAGCGCGCCACGCTTACCTGTTTACAGGCGCCCCAGGCGTAGGCAGGCGCAGTCTGGCGCTGGCATTCGCCAGCGCGCGCAATTGCGTTAACCCGCCAGCTCCCGGTGAGTTCTGCGGCAAATGCCGTATGTGCAGGTTAACAACAAGCATGCAATTACCTGATATGAGCCTTGTTGAAGCTGACCGTGACGGCGGAATAATTAAAGTCTCACAGGTGCGCGAGCTTCAGCGGACACTGGCGCTGACCCCTTATGAGGCAAAGTTCAGAATTGCGCTGTTGCTTAATTTTCAACAGGCAAATGCCAACGCACAAAACGCGCTCTTAAAGACTCTCGAAGAAGCCCCGGAAAACGTTGTCCTTCTGCTCACCTCCGATACGGTTGACTCGCTGCTGCCGACCATTGCCTCGCGCTGTGAAATTATCAGACTGCGCCCAGTGGCTGTGGATGTGTTGGAAGAAGCTTTGCTCAATCGCTGGAATCTGCCGGCAGAAAAAGCGCGCCATTATGCGCACCTCGCCAGTGGACGCACCGGCAGCGCGCTGCAAATGGAGTCTGATGCTGAGATTCTTAATGCCCGTGCCGCCTGGGTGGAAGAGCTGCTAAGGCTGCTGCCGCTCAGCCGCCGTGAACGCTTCGGGGCGGCTGAAAACCTGGCGCGAAACCGCGACCAATTGCGTAAAATGCTGCAAACTTGGCTTTCATTTTCACGTGACCTGCTGCTTACTGCCAGTGAATCAGCGGGCAAGGTGGTAAACCTGGATTATTTGGATGATATCAAGCGTATTGCTGCAAAATTACAAAACGAGGGTTCTTTGAAGATGGTAAACTTGCTCATCAACACACTTGATGACCTTGAAGTCAACGCTAATTTGCGCTTACTTTTGGATAACACACTGCTGGAAATTCCCCAAATTAACTGAAATTTTGCTGCAAACTTCCCCTCAGGCTGCGTTCGAGCTGTTGAAATTCGGCCGTATATCGCAACTCCTCCCGCCGAGGGCGGGTAAAGGTAACCGGCATATCTTTAACAATCTGACCAGGGCGCGGGCTGAGCAGTAGAATCCGATCAGAGAGTAAGAGCGCTTCTGAAATGGAGTGCGTCACCATGATTACTGGGGTACGCTGCCTCTGCCAGATGCGCAACAGTTCACTGCCCATGCGGTCGCGGGTAAGGGCATCGAGCGCCCCGAAAGGTTCATCCAATAAAAGCAAATCAGGTTCCTGAATGTACGCCCGCGCAATTGCCACGCGCTGCGCCATCCCGCCGGAAAGTTGAGAAGGCCAACTGCTGCCAAAATCCTCCAGACCCACCAGGCGCATCATCTCATCCACACGGCGGTCAACTTCCTCTGCAGCCCTTCCGAGTAATTCCAGCGGCAGGGAGATGTTCTGTCTGACTGTGCGCCATGGCATGAGGTTGGCATGCTGAAACACAAGCCCCACCCGCAGCGGGTTCTCGCCGCCAAACATGATGCTTCCACGAGAAGCGTCGAGCAAGCCGCCAATCAGGCGCAGTAGCGTGCTTTTTCCGCTGCCAGATGGACCGAGAACACACACAAACTCATCGCCTCTCAAGCTGAAGCTAATATCACGCAGCACCTCAAGCCCACCGTGGGAATCTTGGAAGGTCATCTCCAGAGAACGAATTTCAAGAAATGGTTTGTTCACAATCTGCCTTTATGGGATGAACTGGTTGTCGAATGCTTGGGAAAGATCAATTTCTTTCTCCATCAGCCCCATCTGCAAGAGGATGCGCTGCATATTCTCCCAGGCTTGGGGTTGTGAGTAACCCATGCGTTCACCCTGCCAAAGTTTTATCGAGTTTAATAACACCTGCATTTGCACCTCCTGGTCTGCCTCCGCCAGGTTGTCTACATATTTTTTACTGATTTCAAATGCCTCTTCAGGATGACTCGTGGTGTAATCAAGCCCTTTGAGCAAGGCATCTACCATGCTGCGAACCAGTTCAGGGTTCTCGGCAAGCGTCTTCTCGTTGGTGATGATGCCGTTGGAGGCTAGATCAACAGCGCCGCTAACTGGCAGTAAAACCGTATCAACCCCCATACGTGCCAGTTGTACTGGTTCGTTGGCAACATAAATTACTGCTGCATCAACGCGGTCAGCCACCAGCGACTCCACCTGGGTAAAACCGATTGATTCAAGTTTTACGTCAGCCTCTTTTAATCCTGCGGAGTCGAGTAAGGCAATCGCCCCGATGTAGGATGCGCCGTACAAACCAGGCAGCCCAATTTTTCGTCCGCGTAAGTCAGCCACAGTTTCAATACCTGCTCCGGTTTTGGCCACGATGCCAACCGGGTACTCCTGGTACCAGGCCATTACATACACTACCGGTATTTGCTGAGCCCGCGCCAACATCACCTGCTCTCCAGAGACCACGGCAAATTGCAAATCTCCGGAACCGGTGAGTACGGTGTTGTCATTCTCCATGCTGTAATCAATCGTCACGTCCAGTCCTTCTGCCCGGAAGAAGCCTTTTTCAATCGCCACGTAAATCGGTGCAAATTGAATATTGGGTATGTACCCCACCGGCAGACGTACCTGTATCAGCGAAGCATTAGTGGCTGTGGGTTGGGCTGCGGGAGAGCCCAGTTTTGATACCATAAAAACCGTAATAAGGAGGAGGCCGACAACAACCAGAATGAGCGTGTAGCTTGTGTTTTTCTTCATAAACCACCTAAATTTAATAGATTTATCCCCGGTCTGCCGCTCGCCAACGCGTGGTGCGCTTTTCCGCCCACATAGCCAGCCCATATAAGCTCATCGCCATCAGGATGAGTGTAAAGAGGGAGACAAAAACCAACGCCGTATCAAATTGGCCGCGCCCAACATTAATCAGAAAGCCCAGCCCACGGTCAGAGCCAACAAATTCACCCACCACTGCGCCGATCACTGAAAGCGCAGCGCCAATGCGCAGCCCACCAAAGAGCACTGGCAGCGCGGCCGGAAGTTCAAGATAACGCAGCGTTTGAGCGCGGGTAGCGCGCATCGAACGCATCAGGTCATATAGGTTGGCTGATACAGCTCGAAAACCAATGATGGTATTCACCAAAACCGGAAAGAACATGGTAAGCGCACAGATAAGCACTTTCGAAAACATGCCCTGTCCGAACCAGATGATCAGCAGCGGGGCAATCGCAACCGTAGGAATCGCCTGGCTGGCTATCAGATAAGGTGAAAGGATCTTTTCCAACAAACGGGAACGCGCCAAAAAGTATCCCAGCAGCATCGCCACCACACTGCCGATGAGCAGCCCCAGCAGTACTTCAACAAATGTCACCCAGGCATGGCGCAGCAACACTCCATTACCGGCAACAAGCAGGAATTTCTCCCAAACCGCTCGCGGCGGCGGCAGCAAAAATGCCGGCGGGTGCCAGCTTTTTATGATCAGCGACCAGACTCCAAGCGCAGCCAACAGCGAGATGATCGCCAGCCAGCCATTATGTCGCGCCAGAAAAGCCAGCAGCGGGTTTGCTCCCCTGTTGTCAATCTCATTATCTGGTTGGTATTTAGGGTTATCGCGCAAAAAAAACCTCGAAAAAAGATTTTTTCGGGGCGGGATGACAGCTGCCGAAAACCGGCTTTGCTGGCAGCTCTTCTTTCATCCGGACTATACCGTCGACCCCGGAATTTCACCGGATCATGCGCAAGTGTTGCGCTCGTGGGTTTTCACCACCGATCGGGAATTGAGGGATAACCCTCTCACCCTGCCCCGAAGAAGCGTATTTTATTAAGGTTATTTTATCCTTGGGCAGGATTGGTGTCAAGCGAGTTTTTTGTTTTTTAAACCCTTGTGTAAATAAATTTGCGTTTCAGCAAAAAATACCCTATACTTAGACAAGAAATCAAAGTGAAATCAGGAGGATAAATCGAATGACAAGTCTTTTAGAAATCGAAGGTGTTGGCGCCGTTTACCAGCAAAAATTGAAAGCGGTCGGTGTTGGAAGTACTGAAAAACTACTGGAACTTGGCGGCACCCCCAAAGGGCGCAAAGATCTGGCAGAAAAATCGGGCATCGGCGATGCACTGATTCTCGAATGGGTCAACCATGCTGACCTCTTCCGCATCAAGGGTGTTGCCAGCGAATATTCTGACCTGCTCGAAGAAGCCGGTGTGGATACTGTAGTCGAGTTAAGCAAACGCGTCCCCAAGAACCTGTATGAAAAGATGTTGGAAGTCAACGAAGCCAAAAAACTGGTTCGGAAAATGCCTGTTGAGAAACAGGTTGCTGATTGGGTTGACCAAGCCAAGAAACTTCCGCGCTTGGTAAGCTACTAAATCTGATTCATGGAGACAGGGTGAGAGTCTTTCTCACCCTTTTTTCATTTACATTACTATTCAATCAATGGTTGTGCGTTATGAAGCATGTTTACCTTGCCTCACAAAACCCGGTAAAAGTTAAGGCAGTAGAAGCGGGTTTCCGCCGCATGTTTCCTGATTCCACCTTCATCATTCACCCATTAGCCACCACAATCCAATTGCCGGCACAGCCTGATACCGATGCGGTCACCTTTGAATGCGCTAAACTGAGGGCTCAAAACGCGCGCCAGCAGGCACCGGATGGTGATTATTGGGTGGGTATCGAAGGCGGGGTGGCAGAGCGACAGGATGAAATGAGCACTTTCGCTTGGACGGTAATTCTCGATTCTGAACGGATGGGCAAAGGGCGCAGTGCTGAGTTTTACCTGCCCAAAATTGTTGCCGACCTTGTCCGCAGCGGAGTGGAGCTGGGAGAAGCAGACGACCGGATTTTTTCGAGAAAGAACTCAAAACAAAAGAACGGCGCAGTCGGGCTGCTTACACGAGACGCAGTGACCCGTTTGGACTTATACATTCCTGCCGTTGTCTTTGCGCTTATCCCATTTCAGAACCCTGAACTTTTTATCTGAGCGTAGGCTGCTACTCCTGAAGGCGTGTCAAGCGCTCAGCGTACAAGCGCAGGTAATCAACCACGTGCGCCGACCAGTAGGATTCCTCATGCCGGCCTTCAAATTCAAAAAAGTCAAACGGGATCCCCGCTTCTTCCAGCGCGGTGACGAACTCCGCCACCTTTTCTTTGTCTGCATCACGGTCTCCGGCATCGACAAAGATCAACGGAATCTCATCAGCCGGAAGCTTGGCAGCAGCCTGGATATTCCAGATTTCACCATAAAAGAGTGGTGTGCTATGAGCGCCAATTACTCCGAATATTTCGGGATGAGTAAACCCAAGGTGAACCGCCCAATTACCTCCGCGTGATAAGCCACCTACCGCGCGGCAGGCGCGCTGTGCACAAACTGCGTAATTGGCTTCGACATACGGAAGCACATCTTCGAGGAGCGCTTCATCGAATTGAGATTCGCTCGGTCCAGGCGTCCAGGTTACTTCAAAAGGCATGACGATAATCAAAGGAAGAATCTCTTCCTGGCGAATGAGATCATCTGCTGCGTTGGTGATACCCAGCCGGATCCACTGGTCGTTGGATGCTGCCTGCCCATGCAGCATCAACAGCATCGAGTATCCCTCAGCGATCATGGGGTCATAGCAGGGCGGCAGGTAGATGTTGGTGTTTACCGGCTGCGTCAGCTTATCTGTAGGGACATCCACGTTGATAATTCTGCCATTTTTTTCTGTGCACCTAATCGGCGTAGGAACTGGTGTATCCTGCGGCGTGGCGGTGGGCTCAGGTGTTTGTATACTCAAAAACGGTGTTGAGAGGACTTCCGCTGTAGGGGTAACCAGGCTTACTTCCGGAGCGGCGCAGTTGGTGACTATGAAAATTGTAAAAAGGCAGGAAAATATGAATAAAATTCGGCGCATTGAGGTTAGGAGTTTTCCTTTAGACACGAAGTTTGCTTGACGTACTTTGGCAGTTCCGATTATACTCGAAGCGCTCGGGGTGTAGCGCAGTTGGCAGCGCACCGCGTTTGGGACGCGGGGGTCGGCGGTTCAAGTCCGCCCACCCCGACCATCATTTACTTCCCAATGATTGTATTATTCCAGATTCGATAATTTCCAGCGCCAGAATTTCCTCTCCGGCGGGGCTCAGGTGAATGGCGCTGTTGGTAAATTCCTCTTCCGACACAAGGTTCCACAAATCCAGATAATACCAGCCATTGGCTGCGCTGGCTGATTCCATCTGAAGCCGGTAGAGGTCGAAAGCCCAACGCGGATAATAAAAATTGTATCGGATGTCACTGTTGGCGCCGGAACTGATCATGATTGGTTCATTGATAATGACCAGCGGTACATCCCCGGCTATCTTTACACCGGCATCAATCAAGTCGAGCGCCAACCAGCCCTCAGGGAATGCCGGTGGCGCCCAGTTGTGGAAGTTTTCATCTGCTTCAAGGTCGCGGGCAGCGGTAGCATAACTGGGTGGATACGCCTGGTCAATGCCGGTGGCTGACCACAGGATGCCGTAAACTTGCAGCCGCAACAGATCAGCCAACTCACGCCGCTGGCCAATGATCGTGCGCTGCCATAGCGAGGCGCTGCCTGCTGCAGGTGTAATATCCAAATCGTAACGTTCAATCAGCTCATTCAGCCGTTCAGGGTTATTGGCGACTATGGGAGACTCTGCTTGGCGCCCGCGCGGAAATGACTCAAGCGTCAGCGGCCAAAGAATCAAATCGGGTGAATAGCGCATCGCACCATCCAACACCATCAAGTCTTTAACCAGCGAGAGCGTGGGGTAACCCAGGTTGTACACCCGCACCTTCCTGCCATCTGCACTGCGCAGGTTGGCAGCATCAAGCAGCCCGGCCAGGGTTTGCTGCGGGCGCAATAGTGTGCCCCAGGTGGAAGAATCTCCGATGACAATCACACGGAATTCGTCTGCCGACTTGGAACTGCCATCCAATTTGTGAGAGGTGTACATTGCCTCAAAATTGAACAGGCTAAGGTTATAAGCTTCTGCGGGGTTTTCTCCAAACGGGAAGCGCTCGCGTCCGCGCCACAGGTGGTTGTACAATGAAACACGCCCCAACGCATCAGTATCAACCCCCACCCAAACAAAATTAAACACCAGAAAGAGCAGTAACCCTTTCAACAACACATTACGGATAAAGCGAGAAGTCACTGCCATCCTCCAAACCCCAAAACTCGCCCCAGTACACGCATGGCAAGTTCAGGATCAGGGATGGTGAACCATACCCAGCCCAATGTTACGTAAGTAAAAGTGAGCGCGACGCTCAACGCTGTCTTAACCCCATTCAGAATTGGCATCTTTTGCAGGCGCGTGGCTACAGGCTGTGTCCAACTGCTCCAGCGGTTTTGGATAAACAAGCCCACACCGTGCCATAGCCCCCATAATGCGAAGTTAACTGTCACACCATGCCACAACCCAATCAAAACCATGGTGGCCAGTTGGGTAAGCAGCATTACCAGCCAGGCTGGCAGCCATTTCGCTTGGGTGCGGAAAAATCGCGTCAACGGGAAAAAGAAATACGCCCGAAACCACTGGGTTAACGTGATATGCCAACTGTCCCAAAACCGTGTGAGGTTGGGTTTTAGGTAAGGAGCACGGAAGTTCTCTGGCAAGCGAATGCCCATCAGCCGGCCCATACCGATGGCAATTGAGGTATACCCACTGAAATCAAAATATATCTGCAGGCTGTACGCCACAAGAAGCAACCACAGCCAACCAGCAGAGTCAACCTGAGCGCCGTTCGTGCCATTCAACGAGAAGAGAGCCAGCGTATCAGCCAGCACAAATTTCATAAACAAACCAATCACAAGCCGCGTGATCCCGCTGCCAAAATCCTGCGCGGAGGTCGAATAATTTGTGCGCAAGTCTTTGATAAACCGTTCGCTGCGGTCGATAGGCCCGGCGCTGATTGCCGGAAAGAAGAGAATATACACCAGGTATTCTTGCAGGCTCATCTGTGGCAGTCGGCCGGCTTGCCTGTCGCGCAGTGTGTGAATTAAGCGGAAAGCGATGTAAGAAAAACCAAGCCAGCGGATATCCAGCGCAGAAGCTAATTCGCGCGACTGCCCCGTCAGCCCGCGCAGCCAGGTGCTCAGGGTGAGTGTCAACACCGGAAGTTTGAGCACCAGGAACAACAGCAGCAACAGGAAGATCGCCAACCCCAGGCTGCTGCGAAAACGCCGTCCAGCCAGACTGAGCACCAGCAATGCGCCTGAACCTGACAGCAGCACCAACAACACGGTGAGGGTCTGAGGTGGACGGGATGCCGTGATTGTTCCATTCATCGCGAGAAACCGCGTCAGCGATAAAAGCAGCACACTGCCGGCGACGATCAGCATTGTGACAATCGTGGCACGCCGGTCATTTTCCCCCGGAGAAGAAGTCAATGCCCAGCCCAAAATCGTCAGCGCAAGTGTGGCGCAGGGCAGCCAGAAATCTAACCCGCGAATGGGCAAGGCGGGCTGCAGCCAGAAAATCACCACCACGCTGACGATCAACAGCAGCGGGTTGCGCAAGTGGCGCGTTCTTTCGTAGCGGCAGAGAAGCGCCACGCCCAGTGATAAACCAATCAAAAGCAGAACGTCAGTGAGCGCCACTTAAAAGCCCTGGTAAATCCATAACGGCGCGTCACTTGAGGAAAGAATGAGCAACAAAACCAGAATCAGCGCCAAAATCAACGCCCATAGGTTTTCTTTAGTAAACAAGGCTTTCATTTTGTCGCTCTTTGCTTAATGCAAACCTGCGAATCGCTTACTTTTGTCCGCACAGCAGCCAGGTATCACCCTGTTTTTCGAGCGCAAAGGTCATGCCAGACAGGTCAATCTCCTGGTCTTCTGTGCCGTAAGTGGCGATTATCTTGCCAGTACAGTTCACAGTGGCACTGCTGCCACGGTTATCAAGTTCGGTGCAGGTCATGTTTTCAAGGCGGGCTTTCACGCCAGTGAAAGAATCCAAAAACAACTTGGCCTGCGGCTCCCAGTCTGCGCAGGCAAGCTGCGAGACGGAAGCAGAATCTCCTTCCACCAACGCTGTGTAGAACGCCTCAACCGCCGCTGCCGAAGAAGAGGAGGATGTGCATGCAGCCAGTGAAAGCAATGCCACAACTAAGATTCCAAAAATGAGTAACTTTTTCATTTATCCATCCTTATTTTTTTCTCGAAAATATTATGTTGAGCACAATTCGAGCGGCGTCGGTGCCAAGGGTATCCTTTTACCTGTGTTGGTCGAATTATACATAACAATAGGATTCGTTGCGCAAGGGAAAAACTCACAACCAGATTATAATTAGCTTCAAATGCCAGACTCAACGCCATTTCTTTCGATTGTTTTCCCCGCATACAATGAAGCGCTGCGGCTTCCCGCAACACTTGAGAAGGCGCTTACCTTTATCCGCTCGCTACCCTACCAAAGCGAAATTGTCATAGCTGAAAATGGCAGTAATGATGGCACGCTTGAACTGGCGCTTTCATTCGCTGCGGCAAATACCGAAGTTCGTGTGCTCCACAATGAGCAAGCCGGCAAAGGTCGGGCGGTCCAAACCGGGATGTTGGCTGCCAAAGGCCAATACCGCTTTATATGTGATGTTGATCTCTCCATGCCTATTGATGAAATCCCACGCTTTTTGCCGCCGCTTACTGAAGGCGCAGATATCGTAATTGCATCGCGTGAAGCCCCTGGCTCGGTGCGCTATGATGAACCATATTACCGCCATTTGGTCGGGCGCATTTTCAACGGCCTGGTACGCTGGCTGCTCTTGCCCCAATTGCACGATACCCAATGCGGGTTCAAGTGTTTTACCGCCGCTGCAGTTGAGCAGTTGTTTCCGCTGGTGACCATCCCAGGCTGGACGTTCGACGTTGAAGTGCTGGCGATTGCTTTCAAGATGAACTACCGCATCACTGAACTCCCGATACCCTGGTATTACCACCCGAACAGCAAGGTGAGCGTGATGCGTGATTCGATCAACATGGCAAGAGACCTGCTTCAGATTCGCAAGAAACTGCGCCGCGGAGATTATGACCTATCGCTTTGATCGGACGCTGCTGCCTGATGCGCCAGATCTCACTTTTGAAACCGCCCTCTGGCAAGAGGGCATCACCACGATCGCAGGGGTCGATGAAGCCGGACGCGGCGCGTGGGCTGGGCCAGTAGTCGCCGCGGCTGTGATTTTGCCCATCAATTTTTCAGTTTCCTCATTCCCTATGAGACTGCGCGATTCCAAACAGTTGAGCGCGGAGAAGCGTGCAAGCTTAGAGCCTGTCATCAAGGCGCAGGCGCTTGCCTGGGGAATTGGCTGCGCAGACAATATGGAAATTGACCTCAGCGGAATTATTGCCGCCACACGCGCCGCAATGACGCGCGCGCTTGAGGCGCTTAAACCCGCCCCGCAGCATTTACTTATAGACGCATTGTTTCTTCCTGAAATTTACACGTCTCAAACCGCGCTGATCAAGGGCGACCAAAGATCCCTTAGCATCGCTGCGGCCTCCATCCTTGCGAAAACCTCGCGTGATCGTTGGATGGAAGCGCTGGCGCAGACAGAACCTGGCTATTTATTTGAGCGCAATAAGGGTTATGGCACGCGGGCACACCAAGAAGCCTTGGCTCGGCATGGGGCGTGCCAGGCACACCGCTCCAGTTTTTCACCGCTCAAAGCGCTGTGTGAAAAGTCAAAAACTTGATTTCAGGTTTTCGGTTGTCAGTTTCTACTACCGAGCTTCAGGGAGCAATCACCGTTCCCGCAGGCAACACACCCGATTTAGGTATGATGACGATACCATCTCTGACAACCCAGCCATCACCATCAATATCCGTGCCGGCAGGAAAAGGTTTGATGATGGTTCCTTTATTGATGCGGGCGTTCTTGTCAATGATCGCACCTTCAATGTAGCAGTCCATACTGATTTCGAGCGCCCCCGCAGAGGCTTCTGGCGATCCCGGTCTCTCATAATAATCGTTGCCCATCAGGATGCTGTCAATAATCGTCGTGCCGCCGCGAATCTGACTGCGCAGCCCGATAATTGAATGCTTAATGGTTGCGTGTTCAATCCGACAGCCCTCAGCAATGAGTACTTTTTCCATTGTGGATTTTTCGATATTTGACCCCGGTAAGAAGCGCGGGTGGCTGTAGATGGGGAATTTTTGATCGTAAAAGTTAAAAGGCGGATCTGGCTCGGTCAGCGCGAGATTGGCGGTATAAAACGAACGGATAGTACCGATGTCTTCCCAGAAGCCATCAAAATTAAACCCATACACCTTATGTGACTTAATGGCTGCCGGGATGACGTGTGAACCAAAATCATCATGGTCGTAATTCTTCAACAGCTCCATCAATACTTTGGTTTTGAAGAGGTAGATACCCATTGAGCCAAGGTAAGGGCGTTCGGGGTCATCGCGGCTGATGATGTTTTGTAAAACCATCGCGTCGGTGGGTTTCTCATGAAAATCGGTAATTTGGTAGTTGCCCGCCCGTTTGAGAATGCCAAAGCGGCTGCAATCTGCAGTTGCCACTGGTTGAACTGCCACGGTGATATCTGCATTCTTCTCTATATGAAAATCAGTCATTTTTCGATAATCCATACGGTAAAGGTGATCACCCGCAAGGATGAGGATATTGGAGGCGCGCGTGGAACTGATTTCAAGCAATTGTTTGCGCACCGCGTCTGCGGTGCCCTGGTACCAGTTCGTATTTTCCACCGTCTGTTCCGCCGCCCAAATTTGCACCCAGCCGGTGTGGAAGGCATCAAAATTATAGGTGCGCGAGATATGGCGGTGCAGCGACACAGAATTGAACTGCGTCAGCACTGCAATGCGGAAGATGCCGGAATTAATGCAATTGCTGATGGGGATATCAATCAAGCGGAATTTGCCAGCCATTGGCACAGCCGGCTTTGAGCGCTCCATAGTGAGGGGATATAACCGGGCGCCGCGCCCACCGCCAAGGATCACACCTAAAACATCATCCATTGTGGTCATGCAATCCTCCTTATGCTTAACTTATTTGTTATCGTTAGTTCATTAAGGCACTAAGCTACACCTTACATATACTGTGGGGGCAAGGGACGGGCGCGGTTACGGTAGAGGAATGAGAGAACCAAACCCGCCGCAAACCCGCCGATATGCGCCATGTAAGCCACACCGCCTGTATCACCCGTGGCGGCAATTGATGTATTCACACTGCTGAGCATCTGAATCGCGATCCAAAACCCAATTACAATCAGGGCAGGAAGATGCACAACCCACCAACCCAACAATACGCGCACACGGCGCCGCGGGAACAGCACCAGATATGCGCCGAGGATGCCCGCAATGGCGCCAGATGCCCCCATGTTGGGGATGTTAACAAATGGCGCCGCCACAAACTGAGCAAGCATGGCAACGAACCCACAAACAAGGTAGAAGAGTAAAAACTTGAGATGCCCAAAACGGTCTTCAACGTTGTCGCCGAAGATGATGAGGTAGAGCATATTGCCGCCCAAATGCATCCAGCCGGCGTGCATAAACATGGAGGTGAACAGGGTAATCACGTTGCCTAACGGATCTTGCACAAAACGCGCCGGCACAAAAGACCAATAAAGGATGAAACCTTCTCCCCCGGCCATCTCGATGAAATAAACGACAACATTTATCACCACCAGAATCCAGGTGACTATAGGGAAAAGCCTGCGTTGTGAGTTGTCGTCGCCAATCGGTATCATATCAACTCTGATTTAAATGGTTTGTATGAAGTATAGATTGAATATGCCGCAGGTGCAACCCTTTTAAATCAGAGAACCAGTCAGTTGCAACTGGCTGGTTCTCTTGGTTTTGATAAACGGTCTGCGTTACCCGTTAATTACGCGTAGGTCAGACGACTTCACCTTGCACTTCGACAACTGCTGCAACGTTGTTCGCAGTTTTTTTAGGCTTGAGTGCAGCCGAGCGTTTGCGATTTCGTTTGAGGACGATGCTGCCCTGTTTATCCACATCTACCAACACGGCATCACCGTCACTGAACTCGTGTGCCAGCACCGCATCTGAGAGGCTGTCTTCAACCTTATCCTGAATTACCCGGCGCAGCGGACGCGCCCCCATTTCAGGGTTGTAACCTTCCGTCGAAAGCTTTTCAAGTGCAGCATCTGAAGCGGAAAGGGTGATATTGTGGTCAGCCATCCGTTCAGCCACTTTTGCCAGCTCAATGTTGACAATCTTGCGAATGTCTTCTCGGTTGAGTGGCTCAAAAACGATAACCCCGTCGAGGCGATTGATAAACTCGGGGCGGAACACCTTGCGCAGTGAATCGAGCAGTTTCTTGCGCATTTCATCATATTCTCTGGCTTCACTTTCTTTTTCATTTTGCTGCAAAGAAAAGCCGAGTGAAGATTGGCGACGAATCAAATCAGAGCCGATGTTGGAGGTCATGATGATGATGGCGTTGCGGAAATCCACCTTTCGCCCGCGCGCGTCGCTCAACTGCCCCTCTTCCATGATTTGCAGCAGCATATTATGCGTTTCAGGGTGCGCCTTTTCCATTTCATCGAACACGACGATGGAGTATGGTCGGCGGCGGATGGCTTCAGTGAGCTGTCCGGCATCGTCAAAGCCCACATATCCTGGCGGCGCACCGACAAGGCGGCTTACATTATGGCGTTCCATAAATTCCGACATGTCAATTTGAATGAGAGCATCTTCATTGCCGAAGAGGAACGCAGCCAGCGCGCGAGTGAGCGCCGTCTTACCCACGCCGGTCGGTCCGAGGAACATGAAAGAGCCGATCGGGCGACGCGGGTCTTTCAGCCCGGCACGGCCGCGGCGTACGGCTTTGGCAATCGTATGGATGGCGTCTTCCTGCCCGATAATGGACTGACGCAGTTCATCTTCCATGTGCAGCAAACGCTCTGATTCTTCGGTTGCCAATTGCACTACCGGCACGCCGGTCCACATTGAAACCAGCTCGGCGATATCATCCGCCGATACAACCGGGCTGGTGGTTCTATCCCAGCCGCTGCGCAATTGCTCAATCCGTCCTTTGAGGTCGGCTTCTTTGTTCGAGAGCTCCATGGCATCATCGCTGCGCCCGCTGTGTACTGCCGCGCTGCGGTGAGCTTTAACATCTTTCAGTTCGAGCATTAACTCTTTAAAAGATTGGGCTGCAGGGCTTTTATACATGCGCACGCGTGACGAAGCCTCGTCAATCAGGTCAATGGCTTTGTCGGGTAAAAAGCGCTCGGTCACATAGCGCGAAGAAAGGTGCGCCGCGGCCTCAAGCGCTTCATCTGAAATCACCAAACGGTGGTGCTCTTCATATGCTTTGCGTATGCCTTTGAGAATCTGAATAGTTTCGTCCACCGTGGGTTCTACCACCACAATCGGCTGAAAACGCCGTTCGAGTGCCGCATCAGATTCGATGTGCTTGCGATACTCATCCAGCGTGGTGGCTCCCACCACCTGCAGCTCGCCGCGCGACAAGGCCGGCTTGAGGATGTTAGCGGCATCCACCGAAGAACCGGCAGAGCCCGCACCCACCAGCATGTGCAGTTCATCAATAAATAGAATCGATTTTGATGCTTTAAGCTCGTCTATGACGCGCTTGAGCCGTTCTTCAAATTGACCGCGATACATGGTGCCCGCCACAAGTGAGCCCACATCGAGCTGTAATACTTTCTTATTGATGAGTGGGGCGGGAACATCGCCATCGATGATGCGTTGTGCCAACCCTTCTACAATAGCCGTCTTGCCCACGCCGGGTTCGCCGATGAGGGCTGGGTTGTTCTTATTGCGGCGCGCCAAAATTTGAATGACGCGTTCGATTTCCTGCTGACGCCCGATGACCGGGTCGAGCTTGCCTTCTTCTGCCAGCGCGGTCAGGTCAACAGCCAGTTGGTCGACCAACGGCATCTTGGCGTCTTTTCGCTCCTCGCGCCGCGCCAGTGGGGCTCCCCCGGCGGAAGCCGGACCGCTCATACTGTCTTCCATCGCTCGCCGTACCTGACGCCGCACCTGTTCCGCTGAAACTCCGAGCTTCTTAAGCACTTCCAGCGCCAGCCCTTCGCTTGACCGTGTGAGGCCGAGCAGCAAGTGTTCAGTACCGATAAACTGGTGTCCAAGCTGCCGCGCTTCCTCAATGGCAAATTCCAGCGCCTGCTGTGCGCCAGTTGAAAGCTCAAGCGTAGGCGCTTCTTCAATACCGATGGGCGCCAGGCGCTCCACCATCTCCTTAACGCGCTCACTCTCGAGCCCCAATTCTCGCAATGCGTGTGCGGCAATACCGCCTTCTTCAATCACAAGTCCCAAAAGTAAGTGTTCCGTGTTAATCGTGTTGTGACGCATGCGCTCTGCTTCTTGATGTGCCAGAGAAAGCACCCGTCGTGCACGTTGTGAAAACCTCTCCATACCTGCCAAGAACTAATCCTCCTGATTATGTGAATCGCAACGACCGCTGTCGGCGGTCAAACAATCTCCCATCGTCTGTATTGTAACCGCTGTTTATAAGTATTCGATAAGAATTAATC
>WPCI01304809.1_pt1 | contig 48758 bp, 32 predicted proteins | sample 5399871 | NCBI WGS metagenome assembly WPCI01 (sample SAMN12869469, study PRJNA574797) | sludge metagenome | isolation source: wastewater treatment of pH7 | place: China:Beijing | collected 2019-05-20 | reverse complement strand
TAGGGATCACACAGCGCATTCGCGCTATCCGAGCCGAACCGAGGCTCCTGTCGCCGCCGATTCGAGGATGGCGTCAACTACTTCCAAGTCGGCTAGAGCATCGTCCATGCTTACGTGGTTGGCGACCCCGCCGAGAATCGCATCCCTAAAGTTCTCTTGTTCGACGGCAAGGGGCTCTCTCTTTTGGATCGCATACCTGATCGCTTGGCCCTCGGACACGCCCCTGAACGCAGCGATCTGATCCCACTCGACGGGGAAAGAACCATTCTCGAAGAAGGTCAGGTCACCGATTGCGGTGTCAGCGACCAGAGCACCGTGCTCTCCCGTGACCACCGTGGTGCGATCCTTAAACGGAGTCAGCCAGTTCACGAGGTTCGACACAAGAACGCCATTCTCAAAGCGGCCCGAAACCGTCACCATGTCCTCATGCTCACGACCCGAACGATGAGCTGTCTGGGCGAATACCAGTTCGTACGGGGAGCCGGCAATCCACGCCGCGAGATCCACATCATGCGTCGCCAAATCCTTGACCACCCCAACGTCACTGATGCGTGCGGGGAACGGTGACTGCCTGCGAGTGACTACCTGATAAACCTCACCAAGCTGGCCTTCCTGAATTCGCTTGCGCATTTCCAGTAGCGCGGGATTGCAACGCTCAACGTACCCAACCGCACCGATAAGGCCAGCTTCACTGAAAGCCTGCGCCATCCGACGGCCTGACTCGACATCAATCGAGAGGGGCTTCTCCACCAAAGTATGGACGCCAGCTTCGGCAAGCTTAAGTGCAGCATCCTCATGGTAAGCAGTCGGAACGGCAACGATCGCTGCGTCAATGCCTGCTGCGATCAACGCTTCAACAGAAGGAAGAACTTCCAGGTCTCCCGCCACACCGAACTTGTCACCGGCTGGGTCAGCGACCGCGACTAAGTCAAAGCCCTCTAACGCGCGGGCATTACGAACGTGGTGACGGCCCATCGAGCCGATACCAAGAACTCCTATGCGGATGTTCTCCATGCTCAAGCTCCTGCTTTCGCGCTAGCGTTTACGGCTACCACGATACGTTCCAGATCGTCCTGAGAGAGCGACGGATGTACCGGCAACGAGATAACCTCTTTCGCGGCCTTCTCCGTTTCGGGTAAATCCAGTCCCGGAGCGAAATGCTCGAGCGAGGGCAACCGGTGGTTCGGGATCGGGTAATAGACGCCCGAACCTACCTGATACTCATCTTTCATCGCCTGAACCATGCGGTCACGCTCAGAAGCATCCGCCCGGATCGTGTACTGGTGGTACACATGCACCGCACCAGGGGCAACCGGAGGTACTACAACTCCTTCCAAGTTCTCATTCAAGAAGTGAGCGTTTGCCTGACGTCTAGCAGTCCAATCTTTGAGTTTCCCCAGTTGGACGCGGCCAATTGATGCGTGAATATCAGTCATCCGATTGTTCAACCCAACCAGTTCGTTCTGGTACTGCACAGCCATACCCTGGTTCCGCAAGATCCGTGCCTTGCGAGCTATCTCCGGATCCTTGGTCGTGATCATCCCGCCCTCACCAGAGGTCATGTTCTTCGTGGGATACAGCGAGAACCCGGCGGTCGCCCCAAACGTCCCGACCTTCCGTGAATGCAAACTGGCGTCGTGTGCCTGAGCGGAATCCTCAAAAACCAATAAGCCGTGCCGGTCTGCAACCGCCTGTAGCGCCTGCATATCTGCGGGATGTCCGTAGAGGTGAACCGGCATGATCGCTTTCGTGCGATCAGTAATGGCGGCCTCAGCCGCCACCGGATCCATACAGAAGTAATCAGTTTCGATATCCACAAACACCGGAGTCGCACCCGTAATCGCCACCGAATTAGCAGTAGCCGCAAATGTGAAGGACGGAACCAGCACCTCATCGCCGGGACCAACCCCAGTAGCCAGGAGCATCAAATGCAGGGCCGACGTCCCCGAGTTCACCGCGACCGCATGAGCACCATCCACAACCTGCTCTGCGAACTCCCCCTCGAACGCAGCCACCTGCGGTCCTTGCGCCACCATCCCCGACCGCAACACAGCCGAAACCGCAGCGACCTCCTCTTCGCCAATAATTGGCTTTGCTGCTGGAATAAACGTGCACTCCACAGACTCACTACTCATCAGACCCTAGCCTCCACCAACTTATCTTCGCCCACCTCACGGTAAATCACTCCGGTTCCCGGGCACCGGAACAACTCGGGCTCCATCTCAGCAAGACGCACACCAGCACGCCCAGCCCAGCGCATTCTGTCATCTCATTCACATCCCCTGCTCTTTTCCATATGCACTGTGCCCTCGCGGCGCGCCATGTTTGTGCTAGTGACTCCCGAAATCAATAACGCGCAAGTGATAAGCGCGGCAACAAGTTGGGCCATCGCTGCGCCGACCGCGCCCCAAAAAAAGCCTGCAACCGCTACGCCAACAATGCCACCTATGCTCTGAAGTAGCGCAAGGCCCATTGCAAGTCTCTCTCGATCCCATGCTTGCAAGATTGCCATCGCTGGAACGTTCACCGTCATGACGAGTGAAAGCAGTAGATACACCGCGACCACGCCTGATGCTTCTACATAGCTCTCGCCTAAAAGAATCGGCACCCAAACCGGAGTTGTCATCACCGTGGCCGATACCAAGATAGCCACGAACAGTCCTAGCGGAAGCCATCTACGCAGTATCTTTGCAATAGGCAACGAAGAGCCGGGCGATGAGAAGTAGGGCATTATTACGTTTGAAAGTGCTGCACCCGCAACGTTTAGCCCCGACGTCAATCTCGAGCCAGAGCCCAAGAGCCCAGCCTGGAAGTCACCGGCAGCCCAACTCATAACAAGTACGTCAGACTGCTGGATAGGCCCCGTGAGGCTCGTAATGCCGAAAGTTGCAGATCCACGCCAGATGTCCATTGGCGTAAGAATCGAGTGCAACAGCTTCTTTCCTCGGATTCTCGGACGTTCTATCACTAAAGACATTAGGAAGTAAGCTCCATAGGAGATGAGAAATGCACTTGGGAAAAGATAAGGCGAAGCCGGAAGCACCCATGACAGTGCGACCAGCGACAAGAGGGCGACCACCTTTTCCAAGACTACTAAGAAGGCAACACTTGCAAACCGCTTCTCGGCTGACATGAGGAGGCTCGAGCCTCCACGGATGAATCTGGCTCCGCCAAGCAAAAGGATCCACGCAAGCGTCGTCTGTGTTGTGAGCAGTCCTACGACACAAGCCGTAGCTACAACTATGAGACCTACCACCACCCGCCTAACCACGAACTGGGCATACTTCGTCTTTCGAAGCTCTCGAGACGGTTCACGTGAGAGATCCCGAATCGTATAAGTCACGGACCCCAAGCTCAGCACAAGTCCGAGAGATGCCCCCATCCCTACGATTATTGCCGTCACTGCCCATTCCGACGGGACCAGCGCTCTCATCGCGATGACATTAGATACTGCACCTATTAGTGCAGAAACAACATTGCCAAGCAGCACATATGAAAATGCTCGACCGAATGCACCAGTTTTCATAGCTCGCGAACTCTCTCAGACACTGAATATGCATTCGCCGACTCAGTGTTGATTCGCATTGGGAACAAAAGCTCAGCTGTAAAGGGCAAAGCAACGGCAAGAATGAACCCTGCCAAAGTGAACACAGGGCCGGTAAAGCAACTAAGCGCAAGAACCGCTACGAGTCCGCCTTTAGCGCCAGCATCTAACGTCGGGTCGCGGGACAGCTGTGTCTTGGAGACCCACGACAAGACAAACGCCCACAACACGGAGATGAAGACGACTCCTGACCAACCGAAATTAATATATCCTTCGGTATAGAAATCCGGGGCAGCCGTGTAGTTGTGGGTATCTCCTGTGACTGTCGTGTAGAACTCTACCGGAAAGCTAGCACCGGGGCCCGGAACGTACGCCCGGAGTGATTGTAGGTAGGATCTGCCCTGCAAACTCCCTGGCGGAAAAACCTCCGACCTGTAGCTGAGGATGGGAACGAGACTCTGGTCGAGGAAAACTCTGTCCCTTAGATTTCGAACTCCGAAGGAGATGGCTTCTCCCCAAGAATTAACACGATCCAGAGTCCGCATCTGGAGAACTGAAGCAGCAACTCCGACCGTGACGATGGACGCGGCAACTGCTGCCACCTGTCGAACTCGGAACCTGACTCCCACCACACTTGCGCCCGCAACAATGCCGATACCCAAGTACATGAGTGGCCATCTCTGACCTGCCAATAGAACCGTGATCGCCGATGCCAGCAGAACCCCAACACGAAGGTTGCTCTTGCCAAACGTGTGGATTTGGGCAACGGCATAAGCAGCAACGATGGGGGAACCAAGATTACGCATTATCTGCATGATTCCTTGGCCAGGTATACGGACCCCATTCACTGACGCATAGCTGTCACGACTCAATCTGGATGCTTGGAGAGCACCAAGTCCATCAAGTCCGTCTGACAAGACAGCCTGAGTACCCTCAAAAAGGGGTACGTATCCGAGCAGAGCAAAATAGAGCCACGCAGGAACCAATACGAGCAGCGATACAAGAATCAACCGCCTATTGGAAACAACCTCGGGCGTTGAACCATCTGCTGCGACAGGTCTCCTATTCCTAATAATCGTTCCGCTAACAGCCGCCCCAACTAGAAAACTCATGAGTCCCAAAGAAACCACAGTCAGCCCCTCATGAGGGAACGCCGCCGGGCGACGCAATGTATCGAGGTAATCGATCAAGAAAGCGATGTTTACAAATATGACACTACATATTGCAAACCACGACGGAGCGTCCTTGAAACCTATTCTTCGCCAACGCACGATTGCAAAGCCGACAGCCAACGCAATCACGACCAGCGCGAAAGTCAACTCCATCTTTATGAATTCTCTCTAGACTATGAGATGTGAACTGCCCTAAGCAGTCGGCTTTTCTTGGGCGATCCAAAGGTCGCCCAAGGCTCTATCGAAATCGGGATATGATTGCACCCCTTCCAGCGCGCCGAATGGCGAAATCTCTCCAAAGAAAAGCTGGCCGTTTACAAAATAAAAATCAACTCGCGCGTACTCTAGACCGAGGTTAAGTGCCATTGCGGCCGGCACCGCGGCAGGGAGAAACTCTATTAGGGAATCAAACTTTGGGGGGAGCGGTCCGCGAGTGAAGAGTAGTGTGCCGTCAAGATCAAAGTGACTAACGCTTAGAACATCACGACGTCCGGAATAAACACTGATCAGTTGAACTTCTCCGTTGAACACATGCATTTTGTAATCCACTAGGGCGGCTGAGGAACTTCCTATGCGCTCCTCCACGAGTATTCCGCGTTCAGCCGCGCGCCATGCCAGGGGTGCCGTTCTAGAGTACGCATTCTCGATCGAGTGAGTCTTCTTCAGGAATGCGGTTAGCGACCGTTCATCTGTTCTGCCGAGCTCATCTGAAAACAGGACGATACCCCCACCCAGATGATTGGGCTTCATAACCCAGGGCTCCGTACTCTCCGGCAGATCTCTCGCCGTCAGCGGCAGATCACCCTCCCTAAAGTACATGAGAGTACGAGGAATCTTGATCCTAAACCCCTCACGCTCGATAATCTCGGAAGCATATTTCTTCATAGCAGCTTTCGAACATGCTCTAACCAACTCAGGCCTGTCTGTCTCGAACATGCGACTGAGTAGCCGCTCCGAATGAAGGCGTGGTTCGTCCAGGTTTGGCGAGAACCTGGACCTTCTCAAATAATCCACTTTCATCCGAGTTCGATAGGGAAGCACTCCCAGAGCTGCGTTGTAGAGTTTCTGCAGATCGCTTCGGAGACTATTCGTAGCCTCTGCCATTATTCTTCCACCGGCCCCTCAATTAGCTCATTAGCGAGGACACGCATGATGTTGCGTTTCTCGATGAATGGAATCGCAGCATCACGGACCTGATCGCGCGAGTAGTTGAGTGACTTCTCAGCCAAGGTCCACAACTCCTCAATATCAGCTTCTCTCGAACGACTGAAGTAGACGAACGAGTCAGGGAAGCCAGAATCATGGTGTGTTGCATAGACTGGAAGACCTGCCTTCAGGTACTCCCTGACCTTCAGGGTGCAAGCTTCACGCATTCCTTGTAGATCGAGCGCGAGTGAGGATATACCTAAAGTCGACTTGGCCAGGATCTCTTCGAGCTCTTTCTTGGCAAGCTTCCCGTGACAGACAAACTGCAGATTCGGTGTACTTATGTGGGTGGCTCGTTCTCGCTGTTCATCCGAAACGTAACCGACCAAATGCACAATCAGCGGTTTTCGCCGAATGTCTATCTGTTCCGTTGACACAAAGTGCTCCGCCGACGCCATGAGACGTTCCAACCCGTGCCACCTCTCAAAAGAGCTCGCTACAAACGCTACTTCTAGGCTCTTCATGTCCCGCTTGTCTGAGACTGGATCAGACGGACCAATTGAAACCCCATTTGGATACGCCAGTCTCCGATTACTTTCGGGCACCCATGGTCCTGTTGCATATAGTGTCAGTTCGTGTGTCACCCCGATGCCGGGGGCCGCCACCCGGCGATTGACCGCCAATATCGCGCGCTCTATCAAGGCCAACAAAGGGTGTCCCACCGCCGCCAATTCCTCCGCACTCTTAGTGTGGTGTATTTCTCGTACATTTTTCATTCTGGCGAGAAAGTACGGAGCCCACGGATCAACAACCTGGTGGCGCACTAGCACTATGTCTGATTCCTTTGCTTGCGCGCGCACAAATTGCCACATGCAAAGACGCATCATTAGTCGATTGGTACGACGACTTGGCAGCCTAATTACGGGTACGTCAAAGCCCTCATACGTCTCATCGTTCTCTTCGGGCGCAAGTAAGAATGTGCGCCAAGCTACTCCTTGATCTACCAATAAGGTGGCGGCATCGTACTCATCTTGGAGTTGTGCTTTGAATCCCGGACTCTCGCCTAGAGGCTTGTTTAGCATGGAGACATGCGCGATGTTCACCCGCGCCAGGGTGTCGCCCACCGGTCCAGTTCGTGCCTCGCGCCGCTTTTTCATGCTATTTGATCTCCGCGCCGCAATCCTCGGCAATGCCCGATTACCGACAACCTAACTTGTAGATGGGGAGCATTCACGCATTCTCTAGTGACAATCAAGACTTCCTCCTAGTACTTAGTTGTGAAATCTGATCAAAGAGATTCTGTTCTTGAAGTTGCCACAATCGCTTCTGTGAAAAGTCTTGTTCAGCCCATTGTCGAGCGTTATGGCCTAAAAATCGCCTAGTCTCTTCATGCGCAAGAAGACTCATAATGGACGAAGACATTGCGAACGCATCTTGAGTAGGGAAGCAGACACCAGTTATGCCATCTTTGACAGAATCGATGACACCTGTCGCATCGGATACGATCGAAGGAACTCCCATAGCTGATGCTTCGAGCACCACATTTGGAAAGCCTTCTCTTAGTGATGGCAGGCACAGTACGTCCGTGTTCTTGAGGTATGGGCGAACATCATCGACGGATCCAACTAGGTGAACTGGCAAGCCCTCTAGCTCGAGTTCCACTCCTTCGTCTGGGCCAATCAGCAGAAGTCGGACAGACGCTCCCCCATCGATGCATAGTCTTAAGGCAGAAATCAACGTGTCAATTCCCTTATCAGGATGGAGACGGCCCACAAAAGCGAGGGTACTGGCTGCGGGCACTTCCTTGAGGAATGCATCTGTCTTCTCATCAACAGCCAACTCAAGATCTGGGTTGAAACGCTCAAGATCAACACCATGAGAGCTACCTGCACCGAGAACTTTGACTGTCCCCGTCTGCGCCAAGGCTAACAGCTCCAGACGTTGCGCGAGACTATGCGAGTTCGCAACACACTGGGTCGACGCCGATATCGTAACGCGCTCAAGCACCATGAGCATACGACGTCGCCATCCCTGTGTCGTTTCTAGTCTGAGTCCCCACTGCTGGTATATCCGCACAGGTACTCCCGCGAACTTGGCCGCCAATGTGCCGAGAAGAGAAGCCTTCGGAGTAGCTGCAACGACCGCCGTTGGACGGACAACTCGAAGGACACGCCATACGTGTACAAAATTTCTCAAATCGCTCAATGGACTGGGATCGCGGGCCCAGGGAAGTTGAACGAATACGCCGCCTTCGTTCCGAACCTGGTCAGCCAACTCAGGACCTGAAGCATTGGCTCCGACGTGAACTTGCCAACCTCGTTGAGACAGGAACCGCACGTAACCCTTGTAGAAGATCCTCGCGGTTTCCCCAGCAGTTACAAGCAGGAACACTGACCTCTGCTCTCTTGTCTCAACTTGTCTATTCCTAGCAAAGTTACCGACTCTCATTCCAGCTCCCAACCCAGTTCACGCGACCGTCAGCAGTCGAACTCGAGATCTAGCGCTTGGCTTAGATGGGCAGGAACTCCGACCACAGTTACATTCTCAGGGAAATTCTTGGTCACACAGGCTGAAGCACCGACTGTAATGCCGTGCCCTAAGCTCAATCCTTGAAGGATTACTGCTCCAGCACCAACTAACGCTCCGACACCAAGGTCGCATTCACCCGAGACGGTTGCATTTGGATTCACCGACACGTAGTTGCCAATTTCAGTATCATGCCCGATTACCGCACCGGGATTCAGATGGACGTATTTGCCAAGCCTCACGTTTGTCGAGACAACGACACCTGCACAGATAACGTGCCCTTCTCCTAGTGAAGCTTGAGACCCAATGATCGCCGAAGGATGACAAACTGACAATGGAACTACACCCATTTCGGTCAGACGAATCACTATCGCCTGACGGGCTTTCGGCGATCCGACAGCAACGACTGAATGAGCGATCTGACCCTGCCATGCTTGCTCAATCGATCCCAGATAGCGCACGCCTCTTTGCCTGAGCCGTTCAAGGTTCAGATCACTCGGGCCATCATCGGCAACACCAATGACCACAAGGGCATCATCTGGTCTTGCTGCATTGTGCGCCTCGATCACGTCCAGCGCTTCGCGTCCAAAGCCTCCAGCACCAATCACTATTACTTCCTTGGTCACGAGGTTATTACTCCCTTGGTCACGAGGTGCCCTCAAACTTAGTCATCGTTGCGTGACCTTCGTTGGAAATCCCGTCTTTCACAAAGACTGTCTTGACGGTTCTTAGGACGATCTGAGCATCCAGCATCAGTGAACGGCTCTCAACGTATTGGGTATCAAGACTAAACTTTTCTTCCCACTCGACTTCGTTCCTTCCCGAAACCTGGGCCAGCCCGGTGATTCCGGGTCGGATGTTGTGTCGCCGAGCCTGTTCAGGGGTGTAGAGGTCGAGGTACTCGACCAGTAATGGCCTCGGCCCTACAAAACTCATTTCACCTCTCAGAACGTTGAGTAGTGAAGGAAGCTCATCAAGACTTGTCGACCTCAGCTTCTCTCCGAAAGGTGTAAGCCTGTTTTCGTCTTCAATAAGGCCAACAGATTCGTCCTTGTCCTTCATAGAACGAAACTTGTAGAGAGTGAAAACCTTGCCGTCTTTGCCAGGACGCGGCTGTTTGAAGACAACGGGGGAACCCAGGTTCTTTCGAACCGCCAATGCAACACCTGCCATGACAGGCGAGAGTACAATCAAAGCACCTGCGGAGGCCACAACGTCGAGGCCTCGCTTTACGGTGTCATACGGTCGCTTCTCAGCCATTCGCGCTCTCCAAGAATGCGTTCACCGCGGCGAACACTCGGTTTCGGTTTGACTCGTCCAATGATGAGCCGCTGGGAAGAGTGACGGCGTTCTCAAAGTAGTGCTGGGAAACGCCGTTCTCTATGGCATCGGCATCCGCGAATACCGGTTGCAGGTGCATCGGTTTCCAGACGGGGCGGCTCTCGATGTTATGTTCGGCTAGACATGCGGCGATGTCAGATGATCTCCAGCCTGTTACGTCTGGGTCCACGACGATGGAGGTGAGCCAGAAGTTGTCCTCGTCATCGCAGGTGCCACCGAATATCTCGACACCGGCGGCGCCCTGGAAAAGCTCGGTGTAGCGGTCGCGCATTTCTTTGCGTTTGGCGATCATTTCATCGATGCGGGAGAGCTGAGCGCGGCCGAGGGCGGCCAGGATGTTGCTCATGCGGTAGTTGTAACCGATGTCAGTGTGCTCGTAGTGGACGACCGGCTGGCGAGCCTGGGTGGCCAAGTAGCGAACCCGGTCGGCGACAGCCTTGTCATCCGTCACAAACATTCCGCCACCCGAGGTGGTGATGACCTTGTTGCCGTTGAAAGAAAAGATCGCGGCGTCACCGTATGAGCCAGCGGGCTTGCCATTGAAGGACGCACCAAGAGACTCGGCGGCATCAGCCAGAATCGGGATGTGGTAGCCGACGATGTTCGAGTACTTGTCGACGACCTCTTGAATGGCCGGGTAGTCGGCGACTTTGCCGAGCAGGTCGACGGGGACGACCGCGCCGATCCTCTCCCCTCGTCCAGATAGGTCCGCGAGCGCCTGATCCAAAAGCTCCGGGTCCATGTTGCCCGACTGCGGGAGGCTGTCCACAAAGTAGGGTTTCGCGCCCACGTAGGTCACTGCGTTGGCAGTGGCGGCGAAGGTGAAACTTGATGTGACGACGTAGTCGCCCGGCTTTACTCCCAATGCCAGCAGGCCCAGGTGAAGGGCGGCAGTTCCGGAGCTCAGCGCCACGGCGTACTTGCGCCCGGCTCGCTCCGCGATCTCTTCCTCGAACGCATCAACCTCAGGACCCAGAGGCGCGATCCACCCCGAATCCAAAGCTCGTAGGATTGCTTCTCGTTCCGCCTCGCCCACGTCAGGGGAAGACATATAAATACGTTCAGTGTTGGTTCCGCTGTCCGGAGAGGCCATAGCGCCGGAGAACTCCTTAGATGTGTTGTGTTGACTGGTCCAGTTTATGTCCGCAGAGGGCAGCCGGGGATGGGACCGCAGATACCTTGTCTAATCACACAATCAAGTAAGTGCGCGACGGCTACGGTGGGTGGAACCACAGGCACAAATGTACGCGCACGGGTACACTTGAATCACTACAAGCTTTTTGATTCACGGGAGGGAACATGGAACTGAAGACACATGAGCTCATTCAGCAAGCATGTGCCGACGCTAGCCTTTCGCAGCGAGCGCTCGCGGACAAGACGGGGATCTCTCAGCCGACTATAAGCAGAATTATCAGTGGCGATCGCGTGGCGAAGATGCCTGAGATCATCCAGATTGCTGCAGCCACTGGACACACGGTTGCTCAGCTAACCGGGGGTTCTGTGACGGCGCGTGCGCAATTTGCTGCTCGCTCGATTAACGGTTCCAGGATGAAAGTTATGCGTGGACGGCTGACTGGATTCCTTGAGCTCAGCGCCTACCTCGATGATCAGGCGATTCCTGGAGGGCGATAAACGTGTCGTCCAATGAAAGAGCGGGGAGGGATAAAGCTACCAAGTTCAGGCGTATCCATCACCTTGGCACACAGCCACTCGGCGACTTGGTGTCCCTCATTGAGAACACGGTTGAGTGCGATGTTGCTGTGCTCGACGCTCCGGGTGACGAACATGGTTTGACGGCCCGGGACCCAGTAACAGGAACCATCTTTATTGGCGTATTGCGAAACGACAGGCCAATGCGCCAGCGAAGCAACCTTGCTCACGAACTTGGTCACGTGATTTTCGAGGATTGGGATACCGGAGACTGCCTCCCCTCGTCGGATCCAAGAGAGATCCGGGCGAATGCCTTTGCTAGACACCTTCTTATTCCTATAGAGGGACTGAAAAAGTTTCTTGGTGAGCGTGACCAGGTGACCCTTGAGGATTTGTCCGACGTTACGCAGTATTTCCTCGTGTCCCCCAGCATCGCCTTGATCGTCATGCGGGCCGCGGGTTACATCTCTGCGGAAACAGCAGCGAAATGGAGACAACACACCAGTCGCGGACTCGCAACGCGCTTCGGTTGGAGCGACCAGTATGAGTGCCTGCAGGAAAGCTCGAACCGACCTCGTGCACCACAGACACTCCTGGCGCGCGCAATAGAAGGGTATGAAGAAGGCCTGGTTAGCGAGCAAACTATTGCAAGTCTGCGGCAGGTTCCGCTTGATCAAGTGGTGAAGGAACTCGAGGATGCGGGAATAGAACCCCGACCATTTGACACTTATGAGGTGTCTCCTGACAGTCTAGGTAGGCAACCGATTGACTTCAGTGACCTCCCGGAGGAACCAGACCAAGAGGTATTTCCGTGACCCACCGATCCATCATCGACGCCGGTCCAGGGCTCAACTTTCTTTCGATTAACCACGAGCGTCTGCTCATCGCTATGCTTGGCCCGCTCAGCACGCCAGAAACCGTGAAAACGAGATACTTCGCAAAGCTTGTCAAGACCAGCGCTTTGCCGGAGCAGAGCGAGTCCTTCAAAAGCTAACGCCAAACTATCTCGAAATACTCTCGGATGACGAGACCCCTGAGCTGAACGCAGTAGTTGCCCGGATCTCAGGTCAAGACATGGAACTCAGACTTAAGTCATCTCGAGATCTCGGCGAGACGATGGTAATTGCCCACGCAGTCGTGAAGGCGGAGCAAGGCGAATCAATTCTGGTCTTGATTGATGATGGTGAGGGTCGAGCTGTTGCCATTCGCGAGGCTCGCCGACTAGAGCGGCGACGTGCGGCGGGTAAGACTGTCGGTGCCATAGAGCTTGTTGGCACGCTGACCGTCCTAGAGGCCGCTGCGGGGACAGAGTACATACCTGATCGTGGTGCGATGAAGAAAATATACAGTCGTTTACGCGAGCTAGATGACGGACTGCTTCCGATCCAAAGGACTCGTCTGTTAGCTCCAGACTGCTGGACCAGCTCGAACTAGGTCCTAGAGGCGAAAGCGGAAGCTCAGACAACCGTAGTTTGACTCGAATCCGGGTTCTTGATGCGGACCTTCTTGCCAAGGCTCTTAATTTTGACCACTCGCGTCCGTATTGCGTCCCTCAGAGTTCGCTACTTGTATCGTTTGCCATTGCGTCTACAAGGTTGTCTTCCTCGCAATCAGTCCTGCCGTTCTTGATGTCATTCTCTCGGCGGAACTCGTCCGCGAGCGTGACCCGATTCTGCGGCCCTGTCGCCACAAGCGCCTGCCACTGCTCGAAACTCAGGTCAGCCTCGCCCAGCCCCGCGACTGGTGCGTGTGAAATCAGCGGGTGGAACGGGCGGACTTCCTCGCCCTCTTCTATCGCGTTGTGCAGTTCCTCGTGTAACTTCTCGCCCTCACGCAAGCCCGTGAAGCGAATCTCGATCGGCTTTCCCGAAAGGTCGATCATCTTCTGCGCGATATCGAGGATCCTGACCGGCTCACCCATGTCGAGAATCAGCACCTCACCCACACGCCCAATCGCGCCCGCCTGCAGCACCAGCTGACAGGCCTCGGGAATCGTCATGAAGTACCGGGTAATGTCCGGATGGGTGACGGTCAGAGGCTTCCCCTCTTCAATGAGCGTCCTAAACGTTGGAAGCATCGAACCGCGGCTGCCGATCACATTACCGAAGCGAACAGAGAGGTAACGGTGACTACAGTCGGCTCCCGCGCCCGCTGTCAGCCTTTCCGCGACCCGTTTGGACAGTCCGAGGATGGACGTGGGGTTCGCCGCCTTATCGGTGGAGATGTTGATCAGGGTCTCAACCCCCGACTCACGCGCCGCATCAAGGACGTTGAGGGTGCCAATGACGTTGGTCTTCCAGGCCTCGTCCGGGTACTGCTCCAGCATCGGCAGATGCTTCAGCGCCGCCGCGTGGAAAACCACGTCCGGCTTCCGGTCGTTGAAGATGTCCTTCAGGGCCTGCGCGTCGCGGATGTCGGCGAGGACAACCTCGTTCGTGTCCAGCAAACCGTCACCCTTGATGCGGATGTCTGTTCCCTGCAGTCCCGTTTCATCGCGGTCCAGCAGGATCAGCTCGCCAGGTCCGTGCTTGTTGATCTCAACGCAGAGTTGAGAGCCGATTGAGCCACCGGCTCCGGTAACAAGAACTGTCTTGCCGTTGAGGTAGCCAGCGATCTCGGAGATGTCGGTGTCGACTTGATCGCGTCCCAGCAGGTCCTCGATATCCAGGTGCCGCAGGTCGGAGGTGGTCACACCCTGCTTGAGTATTTGCTCCGTACTCGGGGTAATCAGGACCGTGAGTCCCAGCGTCTTGGCCATCTCTTGGAGCTGGGTCATCTTTTCAGCCGGAGCTTCCCCCATGGTCACGATGACCCGAGTAGCACCTGTCTTCGCGACCACTGCTTCCAGATTGTCCAGGGTGCCCAAGACGTTGACACCGTGGATCTTCAGGTGCCGCTTGACAGGGTCGTCGTCGAGGATGCCGACAGGGACCATCGAAGAACGCATGTCCGTGGTCAAGGTCCGAGCCATGCTGTCACCAACGAAGCCCGCACCATATAGCAGAACAGGAATTGTTCCTTCGCGCTTCACAGCCTTCTGCTGCATCGCATAGCGCCAGATGTAACGCGCACCGGCCATGATCAGCATGGCGAACGGTGCGGCAATCAGGATCAGGCTTCGCGGAACATGGGCGATTTCCGGAAAGATCAGGGTCCAAATCCAGAGGAGACCCGACACCATCAAGGTGGTAGCAACGACATCCAGTAGTCCCTCGAATGAGCCCCACGGGTGGCGGCCAAGATAGACGCGGAACACGCAACCAAGTAGCAGTTGAAGCAGGATAGCCACGAGGATGAGCCACCCGATATGAACCCACGGGATGCCGCTGCCAGAGCCCTCATAGCGAATCAGTGCTGCCAATGGGATGGCAACGATCCAAGCGAACGCGTCCACAACAAAACGACGCCAGTGGAATGATCCGATTCGCGACCAGTTTCTTGGTGCCTTGGGTGCACCTGTCAACACTGCTGATGGTTCTGCTGTTGGTCCAGACACCAACATTTCCTCCTATGCGCACCCCCCCCCCCCGCCAAAACCGGAAGGAGAACTGACAAGGGTCTAAGTTCCGAACCTGGCCCATCACATTTCTTAAGCGCCCACATGGGTCAAGTTCGATATCGCCTTTAGTTCCGAAGAACCTTATGTGTCTTCACTATACTTTCGCGACGGTAGCGAGTGTGTGTTAGATAGACAAAATGGACGATTTCACATCAAACTCGCGTCACGTTTCACCGGCAACCGACTTGCTTCACACAGTCGCGGTTCTAGTCGGTTCCGATCAAGTCTCCCACCGTGTCTTCACGGAACGCCTGACGAACTGACTCCATTCCTGCATTATCCAGCAGAATGATTGACTGAGTGCCGTCCGGCGACCACGAGGGTCCGAGGGTCGGTAGCGTCACGAAGTGGACGTCATCTGATCGAATGTCTCGAAGGCCCGGGGCGAGACCGATGATGTAGCCGGCCGTCAGTCCCTCGTCCACCGAAAGGAACGGCGAGATCGCGGCGACAGCGTCGCTGATCTTGCCGGGGCTGGTCAGAGTGTCACGGCTGAGAAGCCCCGACAACAGACCCTTCATATACGCCTGCTGGTTGCGCACGCGCTGATAGTCACCGTCCTCGAACGGATAGCGGGCCCGGACGAACGTCAGAGCCTGGTCGCCGTTCAGGGTGATCTCGCCCTCGTTGAACTGGTAGTCGCCAGCGTTAAACGCAACCGAGTTGTTGACCGTCACCCCACCTAGGGCGTTCGTCAGGCCCTTGAAGCCCTCAAAGTCGATCACTGCGACGTGGTCGATTCGGGTGTCGAGCAGCTGCTCCACCGTGGCGACGGTCAGAGGGATCCCGCCGTAGGCAAAGGCGGCGTTGATCTTGTTGTCGCCGTAACCGGGGATGTCCACCCACGAGTCGCGCATAATCGACGTGATGTAGATGCCCGATCGGTCGGCAGGGATCCGCGCGACCATGATCGCGTCGGAGCGGCTGTCCTGCCCCTGTTCGAGGGCATTCGGATCAACCTCAGCACGCGTGTCAGAGCCGAGCAACAGGATGGTTTGCGCCTCGTCCTCGCGTTCCATAGGACGACTTTGCTCTTCGGGGAACACTTCGGATTGGGACAGGATGTCCGCGTTGTCCTCGTACGTATTCTTCAGATTGTTAGCGAACAAGCCGATCGCGGCCACGGGAATGGCGATCAGAGCGAGCAGCCCGAGACCAGCCCAGAGAGCCTTCTTTCCGACTCCGGCCTTCTCCTTGCCGCGGTGCCTGGCGACTTTGTCGGCCTGTCGGCGCTTTGATGAGGGCATTCCTGAAGCTCCTTGGGACGATCATAACCACGAGATTTCCGCGGCAACAAACAGATCTCAGTCTAGACGGTGGCCTGAGTGCGCCTAAGGCAGTGTGCGCAAAGACATGGTGAGGGCGCGACTCCTAGGGACTCGCCCGTGCAACGCGTAACGCACCCCACGTGGGGTGCTCAACCGGAAATAGACACCTTCCGCACCCCATCTTGGGGGCGCAAGCCAGAAGAGCTACGTCAGCGACCTCATGCATACACCCGTAATCACGACCAGCACCCCAGGTTGGGTGCGCAACCGAAAGCTAACCAAATCAGTTGATAAATTTATCAGCCCTCCCGTGTCCTGATAAATTTATCAGCATGCGCGATGCTCTGAACAACCCTTTCAGCCCCGGCTCCGACACCGTGCCCGCCGTCTGGGCCGGACGCACCCAAGAACTCAGCGACTGGAAAGACGTGGTTCGACCCCGACGCCTCGCCGGCCTCCCCGAGCGTGGGCGGACGATTCTGGGGGAACCCGGGTTGGGCAAGTCGTCCCTCGTACGTCTCATCGCGCAGAACGCCACCGCCTTGGGCGACTGGGTGACCCCTCAACTACGTATCCCTGCGGGAACCGACCCGCTGAAGCCAGTCGCCAATGCTGTCCTAACTCTGGCTGACCAAGCGGGCCTCCCATCTGCGCGCGAGCAACGCATCGCAAAGTCGCTCCGCCGAGTACAGGCCGTCGCGGTCAGCGGTGTCTCACTAACCCTCGACAAGCAGCCAGGCCCGGAACCGTACGAGGCCCTTCGCGACCTGCTCGTCGAAGTCGGGCGAGCGGGCATCAGACAGGAAAAGGTCGCCCTCGTCCACATTGACGAAGTCCAAAACATCACTGACCAGGGGGCACTCTCTCAGCTGCTCATTGCTCTCGGAGACGCACTGACGTACGAGGAGCTGGTGAGTCTGCCCGACGGCACCAAAGTCACGCGATCTCTTCCGCTGGCGGTCTACTTGACTGGGCTTCCCGACTTCGAAAGCAGGGCGGGGGCGAGCAGAGGCGCCACCTTCGCGCGCCGTTTCCGAACGACAACGCTCGCGGGGCTGAGCGACCTCGAAATCCGGGCCGCACTGCAACCATTCGTGATTGAAGGATGGGAAGTCGCGAACGGAGACGGCGGCGCCTCAATTATCAGCATGGAGCAAGCGGCAGCAGAGTTGATCGTGGAACTTTGTAAAGGAGATCCGTTTCTGTTCCAGTTGGCGGGTGAGAGAGCTTGGTACGCGGGTAGTGGTGGCGTGATCACCTCGGACGAAGTTAGGGCTGGGTGGCGCACTGCCGAATCCGAAGCGACCACTCACGTCGAACGTATCCTGGCGCGACTGCCGGCGCGCGAACTCGAGTTCCTTCAAGTGATGGCACAGTTGCAGCCTGAGGAGCGCACTCTCACTTCGATCGCCGCGCTCTTGGGTTATGCCTCGTCCGCTACCGCCGGGCCGGCGGCTCAGCGCCTTGATACCGTGCGGGGTCTGATCGAACGAGGGAAGCCCTACAGATTCAGCCACCGCGCGGTTGAGGCTTACCTGACGAGTGAGTGGCCAAGAATCGACTGAGCTGCACCCGATGCGCGGTGCGCGCGCTGGGATCTCCCCCGCGCTGACGGCCTCGTATATAGTCTCGTGGACGCGACCAGCCTGAGCGCGTCGCGCACCCCAGGTTAGGTGCGCAAGCGAGAATAGACTCGTTGAGCACCCCAGGTAAGGGGCGCGAACATCAGCTTGGACGTAGACAAGATCTTGCGCGCCAGGGACCTCGTACGTACTCCCGTGACCGCGACCAGCACCCCAGGTTGGGTGCGGAAGCTGGGATAGGCACGTTGCGCACCCCAGGTTGGGTGCTTGACCGGAAATAGACGTGTTGCGCACCCCAGGTTAGGTGCGCAAGCCAGAATAGACACGTTGAGCACCCCACCTAAGGGGCGCGAGCCAGCTTCCGCATACAGAGCGGCCCATCACCACCTCTGTGGGAAACGCGCTGGGACCCCCAGCCGATTCAACCCCTCAACGAGCTTCCCCATTGCCTGGTGCCGATTTTTCAGCTCCCTGGAGCTAATCCGGATGAAGCCCCAGTGGAGCGAACGAAGCTCGTCTTCCCGAGCTTTCTCGTCATAGAGCTTCCCTCGTCCCCCATCTCTTGTCGTCTCCAGCTTCCCCATTCCGTCAAACTCAACCGCGATCATTTGCTCGGGAATTGCCAGGTCGAGGTAGTAGGCAATGCCTCCACACAGCACCCGGTACTGCTCCACCACCTTGAGGTGTGACAGGTTTCCCGCTCGCAACGATTCGACAAGCATCCACTTCAAGGCGGCCTCACCAGGGCTTTCTGCCCCGGCGTACGCTTGCCTGATCACCTCGGACGCCCGGTACCTCCCCTTTCGCGAGGGTACCTCCTCGTTCGCGGCGAGCGCCGCCTGGCGCAATTCCTCCTCTCTTGCCCGATCAAACTGGGTCGGAACCCGACTTGGCTCTACCTCATTTCGCAGTATTGCGGAAACCTCGGCAATTGCAGTCGTCGGCGGAAGGCACCGCGCCAAGTCCACAGCCACCAGACTCAGTGGGTCGGCGAAAATGCCTGGGACGACCTCAACCGGGGAACGCGGACCCACGTTCTTCCTGTCGCGGCTAGCGACTGTCTTGTCGATCGTCACGTTCCCGACCTTGACCACGGGAAACTCAATCGTCTTGTTGGAGCCTACCTCGCCCCTCCACCTAACAGGCGGATTGTGATTGGTCGGCTTGACGCCCCACGCAACAAGCGCACTCTGGGAAACGAATGTGATGGGGGTCTTCGTCGTGTCGCGAACGACGGCGCGGAGGGCCAACAACCTCGCCTCAGCAACACGCTGCCCCGCGACCCAAAAGTCGGCCCTCGGCATTAGGGCTTCTGCGCGCACATAGACGTTCGAGTAGATATGTACATAGGTGCGGCGATCGCGCGCGCTAAGGCGAGAGCCCCTGGTCGTAATGATCAGATCCTCAGGAACAACGTGCATACCGTGAGTCTGGCACCCCAGAAGTGGCCACTTCGGCGTTGCTCGTTTCGCCTGTTGATAGCTTCCAATTGGAGAACTTGTGGATCACCGCTGAGTTGCCGGCGCACGACGAAGCCCACAAGCCTGCAATGTCGGGGGTTCCTCGGACGAGGGTGAGCCTTCAACGCCACGAAACTGATCACGAAAGTGGCGCCAGAGATGCTCGACGCTACGGGATAGGCACGTTGCGCACCCCAGGTTAGGTGCTCGAGGCGATATAGACGCTTTCCGCACCCCACCTAGGGGGCGCGAGGCGATATAGACGCTTTCCGCACCCCACCTAAGGGGCGCGAGGCGATATAGACGCTTTCCGCACCCCACCTAAGGGGCGCGAACATCAGCTTGGACGTAGACAAGATCCTGCGCGTCAGGGACCTCGTACACACTCCCGTGACCGCGACCAGCACCCCAAGTTGGGTGCTTGACCGGAAATAGACACGTTGCGCACCCCAAGTTGGGTGCGCGAGTCGAAATAGACGCTTTCCGCACCCCACGTAAGGGGCGCGAACATCAGCTTGGACGTAGACAAGATCTTGCACGTCAGGGACCTCGTACGTACTCCCGTGACCACGACCAGCACCCCAAGTTGGGTGCTTGACCGGAAATAGACACGTTGCGCACCCCAAGTTGGGTGCGCGAGTCGAAATAGACGCTTTCCGCACCCCACGTAAGGGGCGCGAACATCAGCTTGGACGTAGACAAGATCTTGCGCGCCAGGGACCTCGTGCGTACTCCCGTGACCACGACCAGCACCCCAAGTTGGGTGCGCGAGTCGAAATAGACGCTTTCCGCACCCCACGTAGGGGGCGCGAAAGCAAAAGCCGCGCAAAGGAACGAGCGCACAAGAGAAGACGAGCACCCAGGGCAACACGAAACACGAGCACCTAGGGGGCGCGAAAGACGAGCACTCGTGGCAGCACGAAACACGAGCGCGGGCGCGGAAGGGCCCCGGTCCGTGTGAGGAGACCGGGGCCCTTCTTCGGCGTCTCAACTAGAGACGGGCGTCATCTTGGGCTTAGACGTTATTCCCCCTCTTTTGACGGCGCGAGACACCGAATCCCAAACCACCCAGCAACAGCAACCCCGCACCGATTGCCAGCGGCATTCCCGCGTTAGCACCCGTGTCCGGTAGCTTGCTTGAGTGGTTAGTACTGCACTTGTTCGCCACACACTCCCCACCCGGGGTCGCGGGCTTGACCACGTTGACCAGCGAGATGCTCGTCTTTACGTCCTTCACCTTCACCTTGTACGACACGGTCGCAGTCTCACCGGGCTCCAGCGTCGGCAGCGACCATGTCAGGCTCGTGCCGTCCAGCTTCAGCGAGCCATCCAGCGGAGTCACCAACGTAGCGTTGTTCAGCACCTTCGACAGGTCGTCAACCGCCTTGGCACCTTCCACCGTCGCGTTCGAGGTGTTCTTCGCCGTCAGCGTGTAGGTCACCGTCTGTCCAGCAGAAACCGCCGAACCGGACTTCGGGTCCGAACTCTTCTGCAGACTCCACGCCGGGGTGTGGTGATCGGTCTCGCGACACTGCTGGTCCTCTTCGGAGCAGGGGTTCGGCGGCACCGGCCCCTCGCCCGTGACGACGTTCGCCAGGTCAACCCCGAATGCGTTCGCGTTCACAGTCACCACGTAGTCGACCGACACGCTTTCACCAGGCTCCAGATCCGGGATGGTCCACGTAAGAGTGGTGCCATCTAGGACAAGGCCCGCCGCCAGCGGCTCGCTCAACGTCGCGTTGTTCAGTACCTTCGACAGATCGTCGACACCCTTCGCGCCCTTCAGAACGGCGTTCTCAGAAGTGTTCGTCGCGGTCAGCGTGTAGGTGATCTTGTCACCCGGAACAACCGTCGAACCGGAGGCAGGATCAGAACTCTTCACCAAATCCCACTCGGGGGTGAAGTGCTCGGTCTCCCCACACGGCTCACCAACCTCGCAATCGGTCGGAGGAGGCACGTCGCCACCAAACGTCACCACGTTGCCGATGGAGACACCAACTGCGTCCTCGTCCACCGTCACCTTGTAACTCACCGAAACCGACTCGCCTGGATCAAGGTCCGGGATGGTCCACGTGAGAGTGGTGCCACTCAAGGCCAGGCCCGCGGCCAGAGGCTGCGTCAACACAGCGTTGTTCAGCGCGTTCGACAGATCATCGATGCCCTTCGCGCCACTCAGAACCCCATTCTCAGAGGTGTTCTTGGCGGTCAGGGTGTAAGTGATTTCCGACCCCGGAGCCACAGTGGAACCCGACTCAGGATCAGAGGCCTTCGTCAGCGTCCACTCGGGAGTGAAGTGCTCGGTCTCCCGGCAATTCGGATCCTCCTCGGCGCAGGGGTTCGGCGGGACGTCGCCACCACCGGTGACCACGTTGCCGATCGTCACATCGATAGCGTCGGCATCGACCGTCACTTCGTAGCTAACGGAGGCAGACTCGCCCGGGTCGAGGTCCGGGATGGTCCACGTGAGAGTGGTCCCACTCAGAGCCAGACCAGCAGCCAGAGGCTCCGTCAGCGTCGCGTTGTTCAGCACGTTCGACAGGTCGTCAACGCCGGTGGCACCCTTAAGAATCGCGTTCTCAGTGGTGTTCTTCGCCGTCAAGGTGTAGGTGATCTTGTCACCAGGAACAACCGTCGAACCGGAGGCAGGATCAGAACTCTTCACCAAATCCCACGCGGGAGTGTAATGCTCGGTCTCCCCGCACGGTTCGTCAGCCTCACAGTTGGTTGGAGGAGGCACATCGCCGCCGGATGTCACCACGTTGCCGATGGAGACACCAACTGCATCCTCGTCCACTGTCACCTTGTAGCTGACCGAAGCGGACTCGCCCGGGTCAAGGTCCGGAATGGTCCACGTAAGAGTGGTGCCACTCAGAGCCAAGCCGGCTGCCAGAGGCTCCGTCAACACAGCGTTGTTCAGCACGTTGGACAGGTCGTCAACACCCTTCGCCCCCTTCAGAACCCCATTCTCAGAGGTGTTCTTGGCGGTCAGCGTGTAAGTGATCTCCGAACCAGGAACCACAGTGGAACCCGACTCGGGGTTAGAGGCCTTCGTCAGCGTCCACTCGGGAGTGAAGTGCTCTGTCTCCCGGCAGTCCGCGTTCGACTCGGGACACGGGTTGGGCGGAATGTCGCCCTTGCCGGTCACGACGTTACCGATGGTCACGCCAACCGCGTCAGCGTCCACCACAACCTGGTAGCTCACCGTCGCGGTGGCTCCCGCAGCAAGCGTCCCGAAGTTCCAGGTCAGCTTGGTTCCATTCAACGTCAACCCGGCAGCCAGCGGCTGGACGAGGGTGGCGTTGTTCAGCACCTCGGACAGATCATCCTCCGCCGCCGCGCCCTCAAGAGCGACCTTGGACGAGGTGTTCTTCGCCGTCAACGTGTACGTAACCGTATCGCCGGGGTTGACCGTCGAACCGGAAGCAGGATCAGAGGACTTCGTCAGATCCCATGCGGGAGTGAAGTGCTCGGTCTCCCGGCAGTTCGGATCCTCCTCATCACACGGACCTGGCGGGACATCACCAGAACCGGTGACGACGTTACCGATCGTCACGCCGTAAGCGCCAGCGTTCACCGTGACCTCGTAGCTAACGGAAGTGCTATCTCCCGGCTCCAGGTCCGGAATGGCCCAGGTGAGCGTTGTTCCACTCAGGGTCAGTCCCGCAGGAAGCGGCTGAGTCAGCACCGCGTTGTTCAGCACGTTCGAAAGGTTGTCGCTGGCTTGCGCACCCTTCAGATCGGTGACCTCAGAGGTGTTGGTCGCGGTCAGAGTGTAGGTGATCTTGTCACCGGGCTTGACCGTCGAACCGGTTGCAGGGTTCGAGGACTTCGTCAGATCCCACGCGGGGGTGAAGTGCTCAGTCTCCCGGCAATCCAGGTTGGACTCAGGACACGGGTTCGGCGGGATATTGCCCGTCCCGGTCACGACGTTGCCGATGGTAACGCCGAGGGCGTCCTCGTTCACCGTCACCTGGTAGCTCACCGACTTGGTGGCTCCGGGTGCCAATGTCCCAAAGTCCCAGGTCAGCGTGGTTCCGCTCAGGCTCAGCCCCGCGGCCAGCGGTTCTACCAGGGTGGCATTGTCCAGCACGTTCGACAGGTTGTCGCTGGCCTTGGCGCCGGTCAGGGTTGCTTTGGACGAGGTGTTCTTCGCCGTCAGCGTGTAGGTGATCGTGTCGCCCGGCTTGACCGTCGAACCGGTTGCAGGGTTCGAGGACTTCGTCAGATCCCAGGCCGGAGTGTAGTGCTCAGTCTCGCGACAGGTCTGGTCGTTCTCCGGGCACGGTTCCGGCGGAACCGGTCCCTGAGGTGTCGCAACGTTGGCGATGGTGACCCCGTATGCGCCGTCGTTGATCTTGACCGTGTATGTCGCCGTCGCGGTCGCTCCAGGTGCCAGCTCACCAATGGTCCAAACTAGCTGGGTTGGGAGTACCGGGTTATAGAGGACAACGCCGGCGGTGGCGCTCGGCCCGCCAACCTTGGTGGCATTGTTCAGAACACCCGACAGGTTATCCGTAATGGTGAGTCCGCGCAGGGTTGCCGTGTCAGAGGTGTTCTTGGCAGTCAGTGTGTAGGTAACGTTGCTACCCGGATTGACGGTTGATCCGTCCGCGGGGTTCGACGACTTCACCAATGACCATGAAGGAGTGTGATGCTCCGTCTCGCGGCAATCTGGATTGTTCTCGGGGCACGGGTTCGGGGGAATGACACCCTTACCGGTCACGACGTTACCAATTGTCGCGCCAACTGCGTTCTGGTTCACGATGACCTGGTAGCTCACGGTCGCGGTAGCTCCCGCAGCGAGCGTCCCAAAGTTCCAGGTCAGCTTGGTGCCGTTCAACGTCAACCCGGCAGCCAGCGGCTGCACGAGGGTGCCGTTGTTCAGCACCTCGGACAAATCATCCTCAGCTGTGGCGCCCGCTAGGGTGGCCTTGGACGAGGTATTCTTCGCGGTCAACGTGTAAGTGATCGTGTCACCCGGGTCGACCGTCGACCCGGAGGCAGGATCCGAGGACTTCGTCAGATCCCATGCCGGAGTGTAATGTTCGGTCTCGCCACAAACTCCGTCCTCGTCACAGTTGGTGGGTGGTGGAACCTCATCGCCCGCTGTGACAACGTTACCGATGGTGACGCCGAGGGCACCGGCGTTCACCGTCACCTCGTAGCTGACGGACGCGTTAGCGCCGGGGGCCAGCGTGGGAACGTCCCACGTCAGCCTCGTCCCCGCCAGGCTCAGTCCTGAAGCCAGAGGCTGGGTCAGTACGGCGTTGTTCAGCACGTTGGACAGGTCGTCTTCTGCGGTGGCTCCGGTCAGCGTTGCCTTGGTCGAGGTGTTCGTCGCCGTCAACGTGTAGGTGATCTTGTCACCCGGCTTGACCGTCGACTCGCTCACCGGGTTCGAGGACTTCGTCAGCGTCCATTCCGGATTGGCTGGTGGTTCGTTATTGTAAAACTCGACCTCAACATCGTTGCCAACGACCAGACCTGTGATGGCCTTACTGGTCGTGTCGAAGTTGACCCACGGTCCGGGCGTACCCGCCACGATTCGGTAGCGACCCGTCTGGAACGGAAGAGCATCATCCGTGGTCTCACTTACCGTCACGTTGAAGGTGCTCGACTCGGTCGGCATGGTGATGGTCCACTTCGCGGCCTCACCGGCTGCGCCGGTCTGCTGCGATGTGGCCGGGTTGATTGCTACACCCGTAGCGGGGTTGTCCAGGACAGTGTTGACGGTCCAACCGGGCTTCAGAACCTTGTTCGGATCATCCGGTCCGCTCCCCTGGTACTTCGTAATTGAAACAGTCCCGTTACACGTTGTCAGATCAGTTCCGAGGCTGGTAAGAAGATCACCCAGGCCAGCAAAGTCTGCAACGTTGTGGAAGTTCGAAGGGTCCGATACCGCACGTAGATTCGTCTGGGCGACTCCGCCGCCAAGGCCGATACCAACACCAATGGAGCGGGTTCCAATCCCCTTCAGGCTGTTTGCGGCGTAGATCGCTTCTTCCAGTGCGCGGACGTTTGTGTCGGACATGTTGTCGCTGGTCGGGCGGTTCGGAGCACCGTCGGTGACCAGAAGCATCGCGGTGAACTGATCCGAAGCACCAGCGGTCTGAACCGCCTGGATGCCTGAAGCCCAGTTAGTGTACTGAGTGCCAACTACGCTTCGCTGAATATTTGTGTCAACCCAGTTCTTCAGGGTTATCGCGTTCGCAGCAGTAACCAACAGGCGGGGCGAGGGCGAGGTACCAGTCGCCGGCGAGCCAGTCCCGAAAGTAAACAGCTGTAGTGTTGCGCCGGTGCCAACGAGTCCGTCAATGCCCTGCTTGATGCCGTTGCGGTACTGCGCAAGTTGGGTATCGGAGATGGATGTTGAGACGTCGATGAGTCCTGCCACGTCAACCGCGACACAGGTGTTGCGGGGAACGTTGTAGCGGGAGCTCAGAACGTTTCCGAGTGAGCGATCACGGGCGGGAGTTGCGCCGCCAGTCTGGGTGATGACCGCGTCCACCGGCATCGAAACCTCGTTCGTCGACTGGAGGACAGGAGTCAGGCCAGCGGGGTAGTTGATCTGGCGAGTCGCACTACCAGCTCCCCCACTCGAACCCTGTACGTAGAACTGAGGATTAGCGAAAAGGTTGCTCGGGGTGGAAATCTGGACGACGCGGTACGCCTTCCCAAGGCCTGCGGTCGGAACCTCGATGGTACATTCCCCGGCATCCGAGACGATGGAACAGGTGTATCCGGTCGGGGTATTTCCGTCATAGAGTTCGAACCCGATGCCCGTAGTGCCACTCGTGTTAGAAGGAGACACTACTCGCGCGGTCACCTTAACTGTCGCTGTCCCAGGTGCGGCTAAGAGCTCAACGCTGGCCTCCGGTATGAGCGTGCGGGAGAGCGGCTTGTTCTCGGATTGAGGAACGTCAAGCTCGTTATCTAGTTGCTGATCATCGTCAGACTGTTGGTCGGGGGACGATTGCTCATCCGTATCCTCGTCTGACTGCTGCTGGTCTGTGAGTAGTTCATTGCTCCGGAGAAGGAGCCCTTCACCAGTTCCGTCGTCTTTCAATGCAGAATTAAAGCTCTGAATGCCGGAACCGTCGCCTGTCCCGTCTTCGGTTCCGGTGTCCCCGCCTGACAAAGAATCTAGGTCCGTGGCGTAGGCCAGTCCTGTTCCCGTTGCGACGAGTGTTATGGACGCCAGAGTGGCCCATAGTGCGCGTGCGAGGCGACTAGCTTTCGCTTCACCTCTGTTCACCTGCGCGGATGATCTCATCTTGTGTGGCTCCTATTTGGTACGTCTATCAAGTTCGTGCGATGGTGTTGTGCCCATAACTGGGTGTTCTGGACACAAAATGGTTCTGTTGAAACCGAAACTTGGACGTCCGACCACAGCCCTTATGGCCAGAACGCCCTCACCTAGGACTTACGGCCTAGGACTCAAGTCCTAATATAGGGGCACGGGGGCGTAAGTGGAAGACGAACCGCGAGACATTTCAAACAGGACTTCACCAGCGAGTAAGCCGGTATGAAAGGCCGCGGGAGGCGAGGCGGAACGCTTTCGGCGCAGATGGGAGCTAGTTTGGGATCAAACCACGGGACCTTATAGGACTAATGACCTAGAAATGGGTAGGAATGACGAAAGGTCACAGTTCTATAACGACCCGGCGGGGACCAGCACCAAGCAGCCCCGGGCTCGAACCACACCGCCCCAGGCCCGCCGTCCCTCCTCGTCCTAGGCCCGCCGTCCCTCACCTCGCACTCCGATCCCAGGCTTACTGCCCCTGACTTCCCGCGCTAGACCTCCCCGGTTCGCCGACCTTCCTCGTCCCAGGCCCGGCGAACTCCTCCGCCCTAGGCTCGCGACCCTGACCACGCACTCCGCCCCAAGCTCACTGAACTCCCGCGGCTCTGAACACACCCCGGGATCTGACCACACCACGCAGGCGTGCTGCACCTCCCGCGGCTCGCTGAACCCCTCCGCCCAACCTCGGACTCCGGCACATGGGCCAGGACCGCCGGACTCTCTCCGGGACGCGCACCCCATAAGAGGGGCCCGAACGAAAATAGCCGCGTTCAGCACCCCACCTAAGGTGCGAATCTGAATCGATCCCTAACGAACAGCCACCAGGTGCAGTGCCCTCGACAAATCCGCTACCAAGTGGCCAGCTCAAGCCCTTCTTCATCGGCGTGTCGCCCAGAAATCAGGCCACTTCGTAGCACTTAGCAAAGACAGACTCGGGGGGGAGACGCCCAAGGCACTCCCAGCCGCATTCAGCACCCTATACGAGGGGCGCAAGCGAAAATAGATGCGTCGCGCACCCCACCTAAGGGGCGCAACCGGGCTCAGACCTCAAGCTCGCTGGACCGCCCACGCCCGACCGCGAATTCCGATCCCAAGCTCACTACCCCGGGCTCGTATTTAGAGCCGCGCAACAACGTACTCCGATCGGTGAACCAGCACGACTGAACTTTCACTCCGATCTGTGGGCCGGTATGAATAGAGCTCTCTCTGGAACGCGCACCCCACCTAAGGGGCGCATCTGCCTCGATCCCTAACGAACAGCGGCCAAGAGCGGTGACCTAAACGAATGCGCTACCAAGTGGCCAACCCAAGCCTCTTTTCATCGGCGTGTCGCCCAGAAATCAGGCCACTTCGTAGCACTTAGCAAAGACAGACTCGGGGGGGAGACGCCCAAGGCACTCCCAGCCCCGTCCAGCACCCCACCTAAGGGGTGCAAGCCAGAATAGACGCGTCGCGCACCCCACTAAGGGGCGCATATGCTTCGGTCCGCGATGAAAGAGCCACTAGGTGCGGTGAGCTAAACGAATGCGCTACTAAGTGGCCATTTCAAGCCCTTTTTCATCGGAGTGTCGCCCAAAAATCAGGCCACTTCGTAGCGCTTAGCAAAGGCAGGCTCAGGAAAAACGTCCAAAGCACTCCAAGCCGCATTCAGCACCCCATACGAGGGGCGCAAGCCAGAATAGATGCGTCGCGCACCCCACCTAAGGGGCGCAACGCCTCCTCTATCGGACCTCCGCAAGATCGGCAGCGTTGTCGTTAGTAACCTTTCTACGAACGACTCCCTCGGATGGTCGTGTGTTTGCAGAATTACGTACTCTCCGTTTTCCAATCTCCGGCCGAGTTTCTTCTGCTGGAGTCGCCACTAGTGCCAACTCGTACCCCATGGCACGCAAGTAGCGAGCTAAAGTCGTCACGTAGATATTGCCATCACCTTTTAGTACTTGAGACACTCGACCCTCAGATACTTCGAGAGCCTGGGCCAAATGCCTTTGACTGAGGCCACTCGACGCTAGCGCCTCTTGAAGCAACTCCACAGCATTGATCGTTGCTCGTGCTGCCGACCGCTCCTGAGGGCCAAACTGTGGATCATCAAGGATCTCACCTACCGTTCTGCCCTCTAGCCCTTCTGTCATGATCAAGGTCCTCCTTCCTCACAATGAATGCCCTGACCAAATCCGCTCGGGGAGTAACGCGTATCCCTGCCGCTTTTCCGAAAGTATGACCCAAACGGATGATCTCTCCGAAGTCATCCGGTAACAACTTTCTCCTCCAATCGACATCGTCTCGCTTGAAGCTTTTGTCCACCGAGCTTCCACGCCCATCCGTGTCATAGAACGTCATCCGAATCCCTCTGACCTTGAATTCCCAGACCCCGTCCCGAAGGTAGTTCGTATATCCAACGGGACCATATCCGCCGTCGGCTACATCCCGGATCAACTCCATCAATATCGCGTAGTCGAGCGCCTGGGCCTCATCAGGTAACGTCCTTCCATCGGGGTCCGGCCAAGAACGATTTCTCAACTGTTCAATCGCATCCAACGCTGGCGAGACACCAGATTCGGTCACTGCACATTCCACAATTGCCATCTGTCCACGCACGATCACCGCGCGAGATACTTTATGTAATCCTAAATCTCTGTTGCTTGTCAATGCCTGCCTCCTGCTATGGCCATCGCCGTCCTTAGCGAGACTAGGCTCTCCCAATCCAGCATCTGGGCCACTGAGGAATGTCCTGTGGAGAGACAGAAGCTCTATCCACAGCCCTGACGTAGCGTCCACCTTGAGGAAGGCCTAACCCGCCAGGTCGAAGCCGTTTCACAAGTGCGCAAAATTGAAGCGAACGATGACGCGGCTGATCGAGTAACTAAAATGGCCACTTTAATGCGACCGAGGTAGTTCGAACGATCACGAGGCGAGGTTCAGCCAGACTCTCTAGGCCCAGACTCCGCTTGCTCAGACGCGCCAGGCCCAGGCTCGCCACGCTCAGATTCGCCAAACGCCGACTCTGGCTCAGACTCGCCAGGCACCGACTCTGGCCCAGGCTCAGCAGGCACCGGCTCAGACCCTCCAAGCGCCGACTCTGGCCCAGGCTCAGCAGGCACCGGCTCAGACGCCCGGCGCTTCCGACGCGGTGCAAACAGGAACCACGCCAGCACCGCAGAGCCAAGTACCAGCCACACCGCCCACCACGGGAACCCCACCGAGATCCCGTCGCCTGCAACGACCTGAGAGTCAGTCGTCTCCGGCGTCTCCACCCTCTGGGCATAAACCATAAACCTGTGGCTGTTGATCCCAATGGGCGTGCAGGTAAACAGAGTCACCCAGTCCTCGCCCTCAATGATGCGCATGCGGTCGGTGTCGCCGGGCAGGATCACCTCGGTGGCGCGAACCTCGTAGAAGTGATCCTCCCCCAGCACCGAAATCCAGAACGTGTCCCCCACCTTCGCCTTACTCAACGAGGTGAAGAGCTTCGCGTTCGGCAATCCCGAGTGCGCGGTCAAAACCGAGTGTGTCCCCGGCCCTCCGACCGGGAGGGACGTCCCGTACAAATGTCCGACCCCCTTGCGGATCACCGCGTCCGAGGTCCCGTGGTACACCGGCAGCCCGATCCCCAGCGACGGGTAGTTGACCGTTCCGATCACGTCGGTGCCCGAAACGCGGAGCATCTCCTCGTACGCCTGGTATACCTCATCCCTGTAGGCCTCATCCGGGTTCTGCTCGACGTAAGGGTCCATCAGATCACCGAAACTGAGGGTTTCGTTATAGGCGTACGCCGCGGCAAGTATCTTCTGTCGTTCCTCGGATGGTGTCTGCTCCACGCTTTCGACGTAGCCCGAAACCTGCGCATTGTGGTTTAGAGTCGCGAACCAGTCAGCGGCATCCGGGTAAACCAGTGCCCCAATGCCAGCCATCCCGAGCAACTGGAGCACGATGTTCGTCACCCACCAGCTGACCTTACGTCTCCTCGGAGCGCTCATCATCCTCATCGCGTCTGCGCGCAACCATCAGCCCGCCCGCGCCGAGCAAGACCGCGCCAAGCGCCGCAGCCCCAGCAACGCGAGCTCCCGTATCTGGCAGAGGATTCGGAGGCTTCGGCCCTGGCGGCGTTTCCTTCCACGCCTCAAAGTCGAGAACTATCGCGGTCGCCACCTCATTCACCAACCCCGTCTTCGGGGCCATATCGCCAGTCCAGCCCGCGGGGTAGCTTTGTGGCACAGCAACATAGTTTCGATAGAGGGGGTCCGAGGGATCCCGATCCAGCCCGTCCACATAGTCCGAGAACCGCAGGCAACCAATGGTGATTTGCCCATTCGCGTCAGTCGTGAAGAGATCTTTGCCGTCGATGGTGATCGGGTTCCGTCCCGCGGCAGCGTCCTCAGCCGAGGTGTAGAGCCTAAATGTGGCGCCCGGGATCCGGTTCGAGGGGTTGCCCTTTTCCGTCGCGATTATTTGCAACGGCCCAAACTTAGTGGTCGCCGTGGCGGTAACGGGCGGGGTACCGGCCCCCGTTGTACTTCCGAGCGTGGCTCTTGACGAAGCATTCTCACCGGCGAGTAAACGAACCTCGTTAGTGTGAATCCCCGGCCCTGAGACCACAGTCGAGTACTTTATGACCACCTGCACGGCGGGATCCATGACTCGGGCCTCACCCAACTTCGCTAGGCCAGATTTACTGAACGTTGTCCTTATTGCGGCGCGACCATCGATGGTGACAGCAACATTGGTGTAGTCATCGGAGGTCAGGGAAATGTGCCCACTCAGCGCCACCGTCACAGCTGCGGGAGTCGGGGCGGCAAGCCCGTCCGCCACGACATTCTCAACCACGTAGGCAGAGACACTTCGCTGGTGAGGAATGTCGGTGTACGAGGCCCACTCGACCGAGTTCCCACACGACACCGCCTCACGATCCGCCACAGTCAGCGTCGCATCAACCACGGCGTTTTTCGGGTAGACGTGAACGGTCGCCAAGGTCTGTCCAGTGCCGTCAACGTACGGCATGGGAACCAGGAAGGGGGCGCTTTCAACAATGCCCGCGGGCCCGGAAATCTCTTGGATCAGGTAGAGACCGGGCAGAAGAGAGAGGTCGAGTTGCCCCGTCCCATCCTCGCCCGTCACTCCAGTTGCGGACTCCGCTTGCCCGGCGATTAGTAGGAGGGCCTCCGGAATCGTCAGCGCCTGCGCCTGTTCCATTCCCTCGACGGTCGACGGATCAATCCCGGGGACCAGGGTCGCCGTGAAAGTAACGCCGTCAATCGGCGTCATCCCGGTCGTGTCCTGCTCATGCCCTGAAGCCGCGGAGCCATATTCTTCGGGTTGCTCAAGTTTGTGAATCGCCAGGGTCGTCGGGCCTTCAGCGGGCAACGCCATTGCCACCGGGCTGATGATACCGATAAGGGTCAGAACGAGGGCAACCAAAACAGGGGCAACCACGAGGCGGGGCCGTGAGTGCTTCACCATGTCTGATCTCCTTTCGTACTGATTACTATTGAGTCTGTTGTACTGCCGTGGAACTGGGTTTCAACTAGTTCCCTTGCTACTTTTCCCTCGTCCTTTTCCCGGCACAAATAGCAGTGCTGCTATCGCACCGGAACCGGCGAGGAAGATAACCAGCCACCATGGAAAACCTGCTTTCGCCCCACCACTGATCGCCTGGATTCCTGCATCATCGGGCGCTGGGATGCGTGATCCGGTAACTAGGAGCCTGTGCGAGTTGATGCCTATCGGAGTGCAGGTGATTAGCGTGACCTGGTCTTCGCCCTCCCTGATCTGAAGACTCTCTGTCTGTTCGGGGAGCACGGTTTGGATGCTCTCAACCTGGTAGTACAGAGTTTCTCCCAGAACCCGGACGGAGAAAACATCGCCGAGTTCTGCTTTGAGGAGGGGCCCGAACAGGTAGGCGTTCACCTGGCCCGTATGGCTGGTTAACACCGAGTGCGTTGAGGGGCCTCCAACTGGGAGTGATGAGCCGTAGAGGTGACCGATGCCTTTTCGCAGAGTTGATTCCGCTGTGCCGTGGTAGATAGGGAGCCCGATCCCCAGTCGAGGATAGGTGAGGTCACCAATCATTCCTTCGTCACTCAGGCTCAAAACCTTCGTGTACGCCAGGTACGCGGCATCCTCTTGAGGCCCCGCACCTTCTTCATTCTGAAGGTACGGGTCGCGGAGGACTCCCTCGGGCATCTGGGCGTTGTAGTCGTGTGCCGCCTGGAGCATCGCAACCTGCTGTTCGGTGGGCAACTTTTGAACCTGTTCGACGTAACCCGTGATTTCGGAGTCGTATCGAATCTTCGCGAACCATTCCGCGGCGCTGGTGTAGACCAGAGCCCCGACTCCCACCATCGCCAGTACCTGCAAGATCACGGGTACCAGTAGCGAGCCTTTGCGCTTTCGGTGTTTCTCTATTGAGTTTTCAATGTGTCGTGGACTATTAGCCCCGGCCGAGGGGATGGCCACCTGATCCAGTCTCTGCATCAGACCAGCCACCCCCTCTCGGAGAACCACTAGGTGTGAACGAGGTTTATTCCGCTCACTCTGCCGGGGCCCTCAACCGAAGTTGAGGTGCCGGCGTTCGTTACGCTTCTTCGCGGCTACGGCGACGTGCTACCGCAAGCAGTACCAGAGCGAGGAGTGCCGCCCCACCGATCGTCAGCATCAGAGTGCCGGTTCCACCAGTAAGAGGCAGGGTGAAACCGCCGGTCGTCTTGGCGTTTGTGACGTCGATAGAGACTGGACCGTCATCTACCTGGAATGCGATTGGAGCCGCAAGCAATTGGTGATCTGCAAGTGCCTCGACCTCAACCAGATAATACGTCTGCTTTGAAGTTTCCTCAGTAATTGCACTGCCATCAGCAAATGCAGAGTAGCGGAGTCCGCTGATGTTTATCGCACCACCAGATTGAGATGTCCATACGCCGTCCGAATACCCGACTGGAACCTCGCTTGCCTTGAACGTTGGCTTCAGGTAATTAGCGTTTACAGCCTCGGCATCGGTCTTGGAGGCGTAAACCCGGAACTTCGCGCCGGCAAGCTTGTCGCCGGTCACAGCATTGTCCGTTGACTTCTTCATGAAGGTCTTGCTTCCGTACTTGACCTGAACGGGATCAGTCGTCAGCGGCTTCTCGTCGTCGATTGATTCTTGGTTCGGGTACACATCCGCAGTGTTCGACACCTCGCCAACAGTTACGACCGTTGTGCCGATCGTGGCGGTGATTGACGGGGTGTCTTCCTCAGCATTGACCGCAGTGGCGAGTTTGGCTAGACCGGGCGAAGTGAACGCAATGGTCACCTTCTGTCCGTCGATGACAACTGTGTAGTCTTTATCTGTACCCTTCTCGAGCCTAGTCGGACTGGTGACAACTACGTCATCGGCTGCGACTTCCAACTTGGAATCTAGGGTATCGACGATTTGGAAGGCATCGGGAGCAACGAACTTCGGAGTCGAAGAAGTCGGGTTCGGAATGAGCGGGATTGCCGTATTAACGGTCCATGTGATCTTGCTGCCGACTGTGAGAGCATTCGCGTTAGCTACTGTCTTGACAGCATCAATCTTCGAGTTCTTCGGGTAGACGTAGATGTTTGACATCCAGGTTGAGTTGTCAGTGGGATTCGTCATCGGCACCGCGACCAGGAAGTCTGGCGATGCGGTAACACCGGCAGGGGTGCCGGTTTCCTTGAACAGGTACAGACCACGCGCCAGACCATTGAACTCCGCGACGCCGTCCTGGCTATCAACTGTCTCAGTCGTTACTGTCTGGACAGCACTCGCGCCACCTGTGGTTACAACGTCTTGAGCCGCTGTGACTGTCATTGCCGAAGCAGCCTGTTGCCCAGCATTGGTCGCAAGATCAACACCCGGAACCAAGTAAGCTTCGAATTTCACGCCGTTAATACCGACGTAGTCCGTAAGGTTCGGGATCTGTGTGCCGTCAGCCGCCGTCCCGAGCGTGTCCGGCTGCTCCAGCTTCGTGATGATCACGTTTCCCGTGCTCGGCTGCTGCTCCGCAGCTTGCGCACCGACGGCTCCAACCATCGCTAGGGCGACGGCTGTTACCGCAGCCCCAAGGCCCCTGAAGAGGCCTTTTCTCTTTTGATTCATGTGGTTCTCCTTTTTACCTTGAATCACTTATTCTGCTATTGGCGCTCATCGCGCCAAGTCTTATTTGTCTAGGCGGCATGCCGTCCCTGCGGCGCGGCAGGCTCTGTGCCCCGACGCCTTCGCCAAATCCAAGCACCGGCGAGTGCGATGGCTAGAACCGACCCACCCACGGCAAACGGCATCCACGTCCCGCTACCACCGGTGAGAGGCAGACCAACCGAACGGGAGTCAGTCACGTTGAACCGGAAGCTTCCGTCAGCGTTCTTAACAAGCTTCACCTGCGGCGTGATAGGCGTGCTAGGTGTCGTGACAGTGCCATCTTCGGTCACGGTCACTCGAACGTCCTTAGCCAGCAGACTGTATCCCGCTGGAGCCTTAGTCTCCCTGAGCCAATAGACACCTGGCTGAAGGCCGGTAACTTCGACAAGCCCAACCTGCCCAGACACAGGGGTGAACCCCGGTTCAACCAGCGCTCCCGCTGCCTTACCTGTACCGTCGTCGTCGTAGAGGTTGAACTCAGCCCCGGCCACAGGCGTTCCACCGTCCCCGAGCTTCTGTACGTCAAAGCCTCGGGATGGGATCGCACAGTCGGAAAGGGTGTTCGTCAGGGCTCGGCCCGACATCGTGCCGGACGCGAGATCGAGCGGACTGGTGTTCCAACCCGCATCCTGACCACTGGGGTTTTCAAGATACCGCAGGATTTGATTGTTGTTTCCAGCCCAGTAAAGTCGATCGTCGGCCCCAAGCCGGACGACTCCTCCGCCTCCCCAATAAACACTGCTCACTGGGGCACCAAACGTGCTGAGCGCCCTGCTCCCCGCACTCCCTGTGGTCGCACTTTGAACTTTGCCATACACACCGGAAACACCAATAGAGGAGACGTACAGGCGGCTTCCGTCATCCGAAAACTCAAGGCTGTAGCCCACCGAAGGCTCAAGCCCTAAGGCCGCCTCGTCGGTGCCCATGGCCTGTTCGAATGCACCAGTATCCGCGGGGAACAGCTTTCCCGACTGAGCGTCGAATGTCATCAAGCGTACGCGCGACCGGTTGGCAGCTACTGCAGCCTCCGCGTTCGACGACACCGTCGCGACCTGAGTCATGTCCCGACTGAACCGAATGTCATCGTAACCGAGCCTGTATGAAGAAACCCCTGAGGAGTTGCCAATATCTGTAGAAACTGGAGTTCCCAGGTTTCCCTCATTGTCGAACGGGTATGCAACAATCGTGTTCAACCCACGTAGCGGGTTCAAGACCCAGTATCCGGTGCCAAGCGCATTCGGAACCGCAGTGACGGCCGTCGACGCTCTCCCGCCCCCCATGAGCTCCAATTCATTACCACTGAGACCACCCATGCCGCCGTTCAAGGCCATGTCAATGATCCGGTAGGTTAGATACCCGTCCTCGTTGTTCTTAGCGCTGCTGGTAACAACGACGTACTTTCCAGTTGCCTGGCCCAGAGGGAACACTGCAACCGGCGACGCCCCTTCTCCCCAATTGCCAAAGTCAATCGGATCGTCTTTGTCCGAAGCTGTTCCCCCGTGTGTCATTACCTCGCCATCACGGTTGATAATCCTTTGTAATCCGGAGTCGACGACAAACTGAAGGTTCCCTCGTGCGTCAGTTACGGTGAACGTGCCAGACGCGTTTGAAGCGACTGGGCTGAGTTGTCCTGGCGTGGGCAAACTGGTTCCGCTGATCCCAAAATCTAGCTTGGCGTTAGTCCCGAAACCCCAATACCTGCCACTGGCTCGTTGCTGGTCGGCTGTGCAGACTGCGAGCGGCGTCTTACTGATGATGACTTTGAGGGTGCCCTGTGCCGAACCCGCCACACCATTCGTCACAACCTTCGACGTCGCCTGGTACTTGAGCGGAGTCACAGCGCCGGAGTACGTGGCATTGACGGGTTCGAATGTGACCTTATTGGTTGCGGTATCGAGCTTCCAGGTCCCCTGGCCAGATACCGTAATCGTCGTCGCATCAGTTGGCAGATTGGTGGATGGATCAATCAGTTGGATCTTCACCTTTGCCGGATCCTCAGGTAGCACCAGACCCGGCGTCACCCCGTAATCAACGACCTGGAACGCAGCAGTCGCGCCCGGGACGATATAGCGAGTGGCATCATTCGCGTTCGGGTTGATAGGCACATCCTCGGACTCACTGGAAGTCAGGTTGAGTGGACCGCTCGACGATGGAGAGGTTGACCCAGTTGCAGTCGCGGTGTTTGGAAAGTGGAGATTCGTCCGATCTGCCTCTTTGACTTTGTATGTTCCAGTGCAGATGATCTGTCCACCTGCGGGAATCACCCCGTCGCCGGGACAACTTACGTTGCTGATCTGAGGGTCGGAGACACTCACCCTGTAGACCGGGTTTATGCCGGTATTGTTGACGACGAACTGATAGTGAACATCCTGACCGACACTCCAAGAGACTGTGTCTTTGTCGGGCGAACCCTCTCTACGGTCGACCAGCTTCTGCAGGTTCAGCGTCTCAAGTGGGAGCACGGTGCCAACCGACATGGCACCCAGCAGGTGTGCGTCCCTTGATCCGCCAGTCGAACCCAAGAAACCAAACTTGATCATCTCGGGAACGGGCTGTTGCATCTGACGAGTCAAGACGGTCACATAACCCGCACCAAAGTCCATCTCCACTTGCACTTTGGGCCCCGGGTTGACCCCGTCGAGCGGGTAAACTGTTATGCGTGTCTTCCGCTCTGATGCAGCTAGCGCGTCGCGAATTCGCTGATTCGCGGTACTGCCAGTCGTTGCACGCTTTGCGCGTAGAGAGTAGCCCGCTGCTTGACCATTCGCGATTCCAAGCGCAGTCAAGTCCATTGTCTCTCCGACGGCGCAGTATCCGGTCGAACCATTCCCAGGACCGCGGAGAGTGACCGCGTTGGGCATCTGAGTTCCGACTGCTCCTGGGCACTGTGTAGCTATGTCATTTGAACTGGCAGCGTAGTTTCCGTAAGTATCAAATCCTGTGCCTAAATAGCCGTGGGCAAGGCCCGGCACGGAAGGCTTATTCGCGTAACCGAGTGCTCCGCCTCCCGCCCCTGAAGTTGAGAGTGTATATGCGCCATCCGACAGGAAGAAGCCGATTCCGTCGGCACCCCGGTCTGATAGGGAGTTATTTGTGCTTGCGGCTTCGCCAAATTGGTACTGAGTAAACTCAACTACGAGCCCATTCTTTGAAGGCACTGCCCTGTCATACAGGACCGCGCCAACCTTGTTGGTTGAGTCATCGGTGAGCTGCAAGTATCCAGGGCGCTGACCGGGTCCGGGGCTGAACGTGGGCGTGGGCACACCCGTAGTACTTGAGCAACTCCCAAGTACTCCATTACTGGTCACGGCTCCCGTCGCGTCTGTCAGACACGCGTTGTCTAGACCCTTCCATGCGGGATCCGCGACGGTCGGACCTGAGAAGGACTCTTCCGCCATCCAGTTCGCACAACCAATCTGCACCAGCGGACTTCCCGCGACTGTGCGAACTTGCGCTGGGTCGCTTGCAAGCCTTCCGCGTGTTGCATACGTCTGAACTCGGTAGAAGCCGTCCTGGGTGCAGGTGGTGAGGGTGGTGGTAAGAGTCAGAGTGTACTCAATCTTCTGTCCCGCCTTGAGCGTTACCCACTTGCTCTGGTCGTCCAATTCCCCTGGACTGGGACCGAAGACTGTCTCTGCTAACTCGGTACCGTCGGAAGTAAGCATGACTGGCTGAGGATTCTGTACTGAATCCATATATGGGCATGCGGTGGAGTCCGATGCTCCATTGATCGTTGACACACAGTCCCAGGTAGCTTCGGTTACGTTGCCCTTGAAGGGAACGTAGTACATGTACCGGATGGGTAGAGTCACGTCCTGGCTACTCTTGTTGTACCAAGAAGCTTTGAAGACACGCGGCTGCCCAGACAACACCCTCGTGTTTATCGGGTCTCCCAAGCCCTGTGCCGGATCGGTGTCGTTCGTCATTACAACGTCACCCTGCGCGCATTGGGTTGCCTCAATGGTTCCCGCACTCGACGCGCTGGCCTGAATGTTATTCGGGACCTCGAAACCGTTGCGGCTAAATCTTCCCCAGCCGCCCGCCATTACCTGCTGATCACCAGAGCAGGCGTCTGCGGTTGTCTTAAGTGTGGTGGTGGCCGTGATCTCAAACTCAACGTAGCGGCCGTTCTGAACGTTGATAACTCCCCAGAAGGAGTTGTAGTACTCACCGGCTAGTCCATCGGTTATGGGCGTACCCGAAACGACAGTGTTCTCCGGCATGTTGACCGACCCGGTGGTCCCTGTGGGACATGTAGTGGCTGTTGAAACAGACCCTGTGCCAGAGTTACGGCCCCTCGTGCATTTGATCGTGTACGTGGTGTCGTGGTCGGCTGCCACCATGAGTTGGTGCCAAACCCTAGCATTCGTTATGTTCGTTCCGCTGGTGTTAGCGAAGCGAACCTTCATAACGCGGGTATTCCCCGAGGCTGTTGTGGGAATGTACGCCGGTGTGCTTGTGACTGTAAGCGTCTGGCCAGCGGTGCCGACCGTGGAGGGATTCACCGGGTTATCCTCACGGCGGCTCGTCACCGCCAGAGGGTGAACTGACAAGCTTTGCGGATTGAGGAACGGATCCTCACTCTGTGGGTCATCCTGATCGCTCTGTCCAGTGGACTGGGACTCCTCGTCCTCCGAGGAAGTCGTAGTGCCATCTTCTACACCGGATTGCCCGGGATCGACCGGGAGGGGATCTGGATCTGTGGGCACTGTCGTGGACTCGCCGCCCGACTCCGGGTCTTGACTGGAAGTCTCTGAACTGGGGGGTTCTAGGGGCGAATCCGTTGTGCCCAAGGTTGTTCCCGACCCAGCCTCTTCAGAGTATGTGGTCGAGGGTTGGTTGCCAGTCGGATCGTCTGCCGCCATTGCAGGCACCAAAGAGACCGCAAGCATCGATAGGCTCACGGCGCTTCCAGCTAGCACAAGTCCAGCTCTCTTCCAAGAGCTCAACACGAAACCAGGCGCCATAAACGGATATCCACTTCTTCGAACTTCGGACATTGCTTAATTGCTCGCCAAGATAGCCTCTATGACCACCCAAATGCCCTTCAAAATAGGACGATCTCCGCTGTGCAACTCTTTGTCAGAGCGACTTTATATGGTGACGATTCGTTTTAGCGAACGGCTATGAGAACCTTTGATTGAAGTTTGGTCCGCAAGAGGCGCTCAAATGATCACCACAGGACAATGGTCCCAAAATCGGGCACAATCGGCCGTGATCTTGGGGCTATTGTTATAAATGTTGAACAAATACACCTGATGAGGCACAAGTAGGGACCCACTAAGTGACTACTGGAGCCTGATAACTTCCGCCTCCTTACGCTCACGAGCAATCCGCCGCTCATATGCGTCACGCTCGTTCTGGTCCTCAAGCCGAGCCTCCCGTACTGGCTGCCAAGGACTCAACTCCACCCTGTCGATATACATGCTTCGACGCGCGTGCCACAAGTCGTAGTCCATCTGCTTCTTGAGCCAGCTTTCGGGGCTTCCGCCAAGACCTTTATACGGTGTGCAACATGCAACTATGGCACGAGGTGCCATGGCTCCCCGGCTATTGCTCTATGGAGACTCCTTTGCAAGTCGCTGACACCCATAGTTTTGCAATAGTTTTTCACTACCCTTCACAGTGAAGGGTTAAGCAAAACTATTGAAAAACTATTGCCAGACACACGGCCCTCGTAAGAATCCCGGGCCCTCTTGATAGCGTCACTAATCGCCTTGAGAGGGGCGTGGCTTCGCGACAGCACGCTGCCACTGGCTACTTCGGAAGATGACGCCAAAACTAGAGGCCTCGGCGAACAAACCCTCGCCGACACCCCCAATTCCGGACAGAACACCCTGAGGACGCCAGCACCCGCGGTTACTGGAACCTGATCAGCCCCGCCCGGGCCGCCGCAACAAGAACCTGAACGCGGTCCCTCACGTTCCATTTAGACATGATGCTTCCCAGGTGAGCCTTAATGGTTCCCTCGGACACCATCAGCGCGTTCGCCATCTCGGCGTTCGACATGCCCTTCGCTAGACTCTGCAGGACGGCTTGCTCACGATCCGTTAGCGGAGGAAGCTCACTCCTCACCCCGACAGGTCCGGCCGATCGCACGTAATCAACAAGCATGGCGGCAACGCGGGGCGACAAGGGACTCACTCCCTCGTACGCCTGTTTGAGGGCGGCGAGGATCTCCTCCGCCTTCGACTCCTTCAAGATGTATCCGATGGCGCCCGCGCTGAGCATCGGAATCACCGCTTCACGGCTGTCGAGAGTCGTTACGGCCAGGACGCGGATCTCGGGCCAGCGCTCCTTAATACGCTCAGTCGCCTCGATCCCACCCATGACAGGCATCATCACGTCAATCATCACGACTTCGGGGCGATCCTCAGGTTCCAGCGCTTCTATGGCTGCAATGGCTTCCTCGCCATTCTCTGCTTCCCCGATTACGGTAACGTCCGGGTCACGCGAAACAAAGTGCGAAAGCGCGACGCGGACCAACGGGTCGTCGTCGGTGATCAGTACACGTAGTTTCTCCACCAGGTCAGTATAGGGCGACTACCACCCCTAGACTTTTGGCCAGGGCAAATCTGGCAGATCATCAACCTTGAACATAACCCCGTGTCAAGAAAAAATCTGACCCTATGCGGGATGCACTTCCGAGGCAATGACGAGAGCATTGTATCTAGATAGCCAAACGACTAGTTCTGAGGGGGTGTGCAAAGTGGGTTTTTGGGGTTATATCGCTCGTTTCTTTGGCATGACTGGATTTTAAGGCTAGATGATAGACCATACTTTACGTATGGTGGGCAAATCACATAAACGTACAGGTGAGAGACACTTATTATTCAGTCACACGGACAGGCTGTCCAAAGCTGAACGTATAGTTCTTCTAACCTTCGTCGGGGCTGCAGCAGTGTTTGACATAGTCGCGATGATTCGCGATCCCGGGGGCGACATGCCTTATCGGAATCTGAGTCTTCTTACGACCCTGACACTCGCGCTGTTCGCATGGTCTCCACTAGTCGCAACCGTGGCACTAGGCGTGGTGGTAGCAACTGCGTTCACGTTGGGGGTTCCTACCTATGTACTAATGGGAGCATCGATCGCTTCGCTTCTGGTCACTCGCCTCGCGTCGACGCCCTTGTTACTCGGTTTTGTCGCCGGCGTTGCCTCTTGTACTCTGGCGTTGATATCTCGTGTAGAGACGCCCACCGGCGACATCGTAGCTTTCCTAACGGTAGTTCTTATTGCGGGAATCGTCGGGGCTGGTCTTCGCTTCGCACTTGACCAAAGTAGTCGCCTCGAAACTCGCCTTGTCGCGCAGGCAGAACACGAACGCAAAGCGATTCAAGCAGAGAGAAGCTGGATCGCGGGCGAGCTCCACGACAGCATCGCCCATCACCTGACTATCATTTCTCTCCATTCGCAACTACTCGACGATGAACAGATGCGGCCCGTCTCGCAGGAGGCGATCGAGGACGCAGCACGCAAAGCGCTCTCTGACCTTCGCTTCATCATTAACATTTCTGAGGACTCCCCCGGTGGCGAGAACGTGCCAAAGGGGGACCTGGCGGAAGCAATCACTGAAGCCAAACGGGAACTTCAAGCAGCGGGCCAAATAGTAGTAATAGACGGGGACCCGGCCGACAAATCCATTCCTCGCGGCATCGAGATCATCCTCGCCCGCATGGTGCGTGAGTCGACGACCAACATAATCAAGTACTCGGGACCCGGCGAGGTCAAATTCGCCCTGGACGTGCGGCCGAACCTGATCAGTATGGAGATCCGAAACCCTCTCTCGCTTGGCGCAGCTCGCGTGAACTCATCGAGCGGGACCGGGATCAGCCGGATGTCTGAACGTGTTCTCAACCAAAGGGGAGATTTCAAGGCTGGCGCTGTCGGTAATGAGTGGGTCGTCTTTGCGCGGTTGCCGATCATTTCGCCCGGTGACGAGACTGCGACCAATCCTCCAACAGATGGCAACCGCCTTAAGAAGATGGACTCGCGGGACGGCGCACCCTATGGGGCCGCTACTTCGAACCCCCGAATGGAATCCTAAGAAGGAACCGCCGAAGTGGCGGGGGCGGACTGAGTAGCGCACTACACAGTATCCCTCGTCCAAGTTCCTAAACGTGGTGCCTGGGTCTGCTCGGCGGGAGCCCAGATTTCCACAGGTAAATGCCCTCCGCGACCACCACAACGCCGAGGATCACAGCCCACCAGGGAAACCCCGGCAACTCGGGCACCGCACCGGCCCGCTCAAGGTCAGTGATCGGCGTCGGAGTGATTCGTTCCGCAGTCACCAGGATTCGGTGCGTGTTGATCCCCAACGGAGTACAGGTCACCAGGGTGACTAGGTCCCGGTCGGGATCGGCAAGTATCGCCTTGGTCTGATCCGGCTCAATCACCTGCTTCTCGACCACCTGATACGTCAACACTTGGCCGAGGACTTCAATAACGAACGTGTCTCCCTCTTTCGCGCGGTCGAGTTCGTTGAACAGCGTCGCTGAAGGAAGCCCTCTGTGCGCGGTCAGCACCGAACGCGTTCCGACGCCACCCACCGGAAGCGACGTGCCCTCAAGGTGTCCCACACCCTTTTCCAGTACCTCGTCGCTGGTTCCGTGGTAGATGGGCAGATCAATGGATAGTCTGTCGTACCTGAGTCTGCCCATAACTCCGGAATCGGTCAGGCTCAGCAGGTCGGCGTAGACAAGCGCTTCCTCAGCACCGTTCCCCGCGGCGGTGGCGATGTTCGCGTTGGCCTCGTACACCGCCCCGCTGGCGAGCGCATCGTTGTACTGGTGGGCCCGCGCGAGTAGCTCGGCGCGGTACTGGTCATCATTGTTGGGCGGGATGGCGAGGGACTCCTGCGCCAGCGCGGTCACGCGCGACTGTTCCTTCTGGGAGAACCAAGAGGCGGCCTGCGGGTAGAGGAACACCCCCGTCCCGACAAGAATCACCAGGCACGCAGCGGCAGCGGCCCACGGGAACCGCCAACTACGGTGAGTCGCCGCGTGCTTCGTCGCTGTCTCGCGTGCACTCATCGCTCTCGCCTCAGCCTTTCGTTGCTTGGTTCGTACGAGGAACTTTTTCCGCCGGTCCCGAATGCTATTTCAGCAGCCGGGGCCTCATTCGTACGAGGATTTTCGTGCCTCAAACACAGTCTGGCGGCGATACCAGTTGGCACCGCCGCCAGTTCGATCCGCCGTTGGATCGGTGTATTCCTGTTCGGGTCTAGCTGTTGCGACGGCGACGGTTGTAAACCATCACACCCGCGCCAGCAGCGACCAGTAACAGGCCGCCGATGCTCATGGCCATCGTTCCCTGAGCACCAGTTAGGGGTAGGTTCGGACCTTCGGTGGGAGTGTTCGGAACTTGTGCACTCCACGTGCCGTCGGCAACCGCACCCGGTGTTACCGTGATCTTGATAGGAGCGGTCGAAGCCGTGTATCCGTTGGGCGCCTTGGTCTCGTAAACGCAGTAGTCACGAGTCACCGGAGCGCCGTCCTTCCCGACGTACAGGCCCGGAATGTTTACAACGCCCTGGGCGGTTGAGGTGAATACATCTCGCGTGACAGCAGGGGTTACCGAGTTGTCGAGCACGCTGATCGGCGTGCCCGCATCCGCAACCGCAGTCGCACAGGTACCGCTGGCAGGCGGATCAAACACCTTGAACTCGGCGTTCGCCAGTGTCTTGGCCGGGTTGCCAGCCTCGTGCTTCAGCAGCTTGGCAGCACCCCAGTCAGTCGTGACCTCGCCGGTCTTGACGTCGTCACCACCGGTGTTCTCATACGCCTTGTTGTCGAGAACGCCTACCCCGACAACCTTGGTGTCCAGCTGCCAAACCAGTTTGGTGCCGGCTTGCAAGCCGTTCAGCCAAGCAACACCCCCAGGATTGAAGGTTACAGTTGCGGTTCCACCGCCGGTCGTGGCCGGGGCTGACGGAGCAACAGCGTAGTGAGCCGGTGGCACGTCAACTGCGGTAGCGCCAGGAACTATGTACTTCAGTGAAAGGGTGCTGTTGTACTGAAGATTCGCGTTGAGTACGTCCTTGATCACGTATGAGGTCAGCGGGGCGCCGTCATCGAACGATCCCAGCGGACGAGTCGTGATTTCCCACGGAACAATCGCACCGAGGCCGTGTGTGCCCGGGTCGGCAACGGTCTTGTCTCCCTCGTCATCGAGTGTGTTCTTCGGGTAAGCGTGGACCGTCCACAACCAGGTGGTGACTGCCGGAGTATCGGTGGACTTCGACGGGAAGGGGATGGTCACGAGGAAGGGCAAAGCAGGAGTATCAACCCCTGCCGGAGGGTCCGTCTCAACAACCTTGTATAGGCCAATGGAAAGGCCTTCGAACGTTGCGGAGCCATCAGCAAGAGTCCAGAGCGTCGTCGCCCCGGGAGTCTCAGTAGTACAGTCGTAGTCGTTGACGTTGGCGGTGGCGACTGCGGCCCATTCCGTATTATTGGTGAGGGGGCCGACCTTACAGACGGTGAAACCCACGTTCGCAAGCGGCGGTCGCGCAATTGTCTGGGACGTACCGTTGTTTGGGTTCGTGGTGGGGGTTCCCGCGTGCTTGTGGACGACGAGGGTGCCGGTGGTGCCGCTCGGCGCGTTATCCGGAGGCGTTCCATCCGTGCCCTGATCCGCGAACGCGGCAGAGCTGGTTGCGAGGACGCCAGCCATGGCCAGGGCGAGCGCCCCAGCCCCGGCGGCGAACCTCCGCCCGATCTTTTGCTTAGTCATGGTCTCCCATTTCCTTTCTTACCCTCGGCCCTAGTGCCGGTATTCCGAGGAGTTGTGGTTTTCCTTTTCTCCGGCACTAAGCCGAAACGTTTGTAAGTCTGTGCTTCCGGGGATCGCCCCGTGCGGTACAGAGATCTAGATGACCTCCTTCCGGCTTCTGCGATGCTGTGCCCACACCACTCCGGCCGCGCCGAGCAGCACCGCACTGGCTCCGGCGATTAGGAACGCGTCCCGCCCAAGGCCACCGGTAAGAGGAATAGTCGGTGGAACAACTGGAACGTTCGCGATGTTCCCGAGATTCAACTCAATGACACCCTCCTTACCGACCTCGAATCGGTGCGGTGTCGTATCGAGTTGGTATCCGGAGGGAGCCTTAGTCTCCACCAGCTCGTACTCCCCCCAAAGCAGGTATTCCAGCTTGAACTGACCCGCGAGCGGATCCTGGTCCGGCCCGATGCAACTGGAAGCCAATTGAGCAACGCAGTCGGTCACCGGCGTGCCCTCATCCGGCTGTCCGGGCCCCTTCAGCAGCCATTCGGAGCCAGCTAACTTGGTCGACCCGTCAACCTTGTTCCAGATCACTGAGCCCGGAACCTGCTCGGACTTGTTGGTAACCGTTATTACTTCCAGTTCCGAGGTCTTGGTGGTGACACCCGTCGTCGGCGTGATCACCGGATCCCCGTCCCACTCGTAACTTCCGTCAGTCACGGGCTTATCAGGGCGCCCTGTTTCAGTCGCCGTACAGGTTGAGCCCAAAGGAATCTGGTTCGCGTCGGTCGAGGTCCAAGTGCCGCCTGGGGCGATTGGTCCCCAGGTTCCGGTTTTTGTCTCAGCCGTAGTCCCAGGCCCAAGGACACAACTCCAGTTACCGCCGAAGGTCATTCCTGCGTCCACAACTGATCCCGTGGGCACATCCTTGGTGATCGAGAAGTTCCCGTAGACTCGCTCAGCCTTGTTGGTAACCGTCGTTGTTGCCGTCTGGCCGTTCACGATAGGCACATCGGCACCAATGGTCGGGGTTCCCCACTTCCACGAGGAGTTTGGAAGGCCAGTGTCCGTGGTGGGAAGAGGGTCCTCACTCGTTGAACAGACTGCATTCGCGGGGACCGGTTGCGAAGCGCCGGCGGTTCCGCCTGTGGGCAGCGTGGGCGTAAGAGTCGCAGCGCCAGTTCCAACGCGCGACCAAGTACCGGACGCGACGACTGTCGGGTCAGAGACGCTAGCTTTACATGAGTACGCCCCCGTGAAGTTCACTTCTGTGCCTGAACCCGTGGGCACGCTGGCATCAAAAGCTTTGCTGATCGCAAGGCTTCCAACCTGAGACTCTTCGTTCACGAACGTACACTTCACGTTCTTGCCGATTCCTATGTCCGACAGTGCGACGGTCTTATTCTGGAGGTCTGGATTGGCCCCAGTGTCCGTGCAGGAAATACTCTTAAGGCTCCATCCCGCGCGATTCTCAAGCTCGGTAAGACTCAAGTTAGTTGCGACATCGCCCGGATTTTGGAACTTCAGCGTCCACACAACCTGGCCGTTTGCATCGGTCTTTGAAGTGGCTGGCACAGGTGTTGCCGATTGAGCCCCGGACTGGGCGAAATCAAACTCCCAGCCGGACGCGGGTGCTTGCGTTCCCTGATAGGGCTTCGCCTGCTTCTCAACTGTCACCGTGGACTCACAGGTCAGGCCCTGGGCAAATGTCTTCATCACTTGCTCGAGCTGTGCCCAGTCCGCCGTAATGTAGTCGAAATCGTTAATTCCGTCGCCGGCCTGGTACTTGTCTGGTCCAGAAATTGAACCGAGGTTGTAGTCACTGAGATTCCCGCCGATACCGACGGTTACTACCCTGGCACCAGTTTTCTTGAGCGCGTTGGCTGAAAAGATCGCCCGCTCAAGTTCGCGCGTATATGTAGCATTTCCCGGACCCTGAACTGGGTCATTTGAGCGCGTCGGGTTTCCATCTGTGAGCACGAAGACGATGTCATAGTTATTCGATTGAGAGCCCTGCGCTGTTTTCCACAGACCCATGTCCCAGTTTGTGGCTCCATTCGGGGTGAAGTTGGCTTGCTGCCCGTTGTTTGTCGAGTACCACCCCTTCACAGTGTTCGCGCCAGTAGTCGTCAGCACGGACTGTAGTGCGGGGTGATTGGCAACGGCTCCCGCACTGTTGTTCGCGAAACTGAACATCGCGACACTCGACGGCGTGCCAGCAATGCCGTTTATGAGTGCGGTTGTCGCCTGAGCCAGGGTATTTTGGTAGCCGGATATAGAACCAGAGGTGTCGAGAACGATTGCAACTTTCACACCTGCATTGCATGTTTGGGCCAAAACAGGGTTGTTCTGACGATTGGCGAACCTTCCACTCGTAGTATCGGACACGACGCCCGGAAGAGTGATGCTGCCTGAACCACCGGCCGTGAGATCCCCTGTGCGAAGGTTGTACGCTCCGGTCGACAGCTGTGTGATCGGATATGTGAAGTTCGCGGCCGCTGGCGTACCTGCTGCTGGCGGGAGTTCGCGGACGTAGAAGTTAGTGGTCGATGAGACTATCACCTCAGGGAACACACAGTCACCGGGGGTCGCTGCCGCGATCTCACAGGTGAAACTTGGCGTGCCACCCGTCGAAGTGGTGAACAACCCGAATTGAACACCGACCGTGTTCTCCGTGGAGATGTTGTCACTTCCAGTGCCAGTGCGGTAGCTGCCCTTCTTCACCGTGATGCTGTACGACTTTGCGCGCACCTGGAAAGTCCCAAAGTTATAGGTATCCCCACCCCAACTGGCACTGCTGTCGTTGCTCCCACCGATCGTCTTTGTGTTCGTCCCGGAGACGATCCACTCGTAGCCCGACGGAGCAGTCACTTGGCTCACCCGGTAGTTGTACCCAACAGCAACTCGGTCGGCATCGCTATTTCTGGGGGTTCCTCGGTGCTCTAGGAGCCATTCGCCCCCCGTCGGGTCACGATCAAGCACATTACCGGTATTGTTCGTTGAACAAGTGCCGTTGCAGTCGTTGATTGAACCTGCGTTGGTCCCTGTCAACCAGTTCCTCGCCCCGCGGTACTCAAACTTGAACGTTGCGCCCGGGACCAGGTTCCCGTTTGTGTCCTTCACGTCCCAATAGACATACGGTGGGGTGCCGCCGTCCGCCGCGAGAAGCTCAACTTGGGGGGCAACCTCGTCCGCCTCGTCAAGGGACTGGCTGGCTACTGAATTTTCTGTTTGACCCGCGTTGGGGTCTAGCGGTTGCTCCTGGTCAGTCTCGGTGTCAGCGGGGCTTTGACTATTGTCTACCCCCCCCCATCGTTAATTGAGTCAGACTGGTTGGGCTGTTCGCTGGG
>WPCI01031192.1_pt1 | contig 48819 bp, 52 predicted proteins | sample 5399871 | NCBI WGS metagenome assembly WPCI01 (sample SAMN12869469, study PRJNA574797) | sludge metagenome | isolation source: wastewater treatment of pH7 | place: China:Beijing | collected 2019-05-20 | reverse complement strand
TGGGCGACTGTATTACGGACATGAAAGATAGTTTTTGCTATGTGACAGCCGACCAGATTGTCCTCATCTTTCCCGGTTACTGCAATGTAATAATCGGCATTTTCAGCATCTGCATCCGTAAGCACTTTGATATCTGTGCCATCACCTTGCAGGACTCTGACGGATTCAAACTTATTTGCAATTTCCGCACCGATCTCTTCGATTTTTTCGATCAGGATAATTTGGTAGTCTTTTTCAAAACTTATCAGGGTTTCAGTCAGATAGCGCGCCAGTTTGCCGGCACCGACAATAATAATCTTCATCTTTGCCACCTACTTCAAGTCCGCCAGAATAATGCGGTCGCCTGCTTCCAGCCGGAGGTCATCTGAAATCAAATGTGTAGTATTGCCACGACGAAGGCCGATGATAATTTCTCCGCTACCGGTCTGAAGGTCCATGAGTCTACTGTCTAAGAGGTTCGAAGGGGCATCCAAAAGACTATAGCTGAGAGTGTCATTAAAAAGCCTGTGTTCCAAAACGGTCTCCTCATCTTCGATGGCATGGAGGAAAGCCTCTACAGTAAAATCAGTTGAGGAGATGGTCTCCATTCCCAGAGCTTTAAAGACATTTTTCTTCTGAGGATTGTAGAGTCGGGTCAGAACACGCGGGACATTAAAGATTTTTGTTGCGACCCAGGTGGCCATGATATTTATGTTGTCATAGTCAGCAACAGCACAGACGACATCTGCAGTTTCTATCTGGGCACTGCGCAGGACTTCCTTGTCCGTCATGTCGCCACTAATTCTCGTACAGGCTAGATGTGCGGCCAGCTGTAAAAAATCCTTGTTGCTGTCCAGCAGAATTACCTGATCTTCTCTTTGCAATAACGATGCTGCAAGTTCCCGGCCTAGCTTGCCCGCACCAAGAATCAGCACTTGCATTGATTGTCGCCTCCATAGCTGAAAAACCTAGCCTAACTTTAAGCAATCATATTATTTTAAGAGGGCAAGGTCAAGACAACTTATCGCGGGCAGTGGAGAGCATCAGCTTGAGACGGTTCTCCTGATTGACTCTGCTGGCACCGGGATCGTAGTCTACTGCAACGATATTTATGTCGGGGTTTCTTTCTTTGATGGGCCGCATCATGCCTTTTCCGCAGACGTGATTGGGCAGGCAACCGAAAGGCTGTACACAGACAATATTTTTGATGCCGCTGTCAGCCAGTTCCAGCATCTCCGAAGTCAGCAGCCAGCCTTCACCCATTTTGACGCCATTACTGATATAGCCGTCGTTCAGCTTGACAACCTCTTCGAAAGGACAGGGTGCGTCAAAACTGCCTTCTTCTTCCAGCAAGGCGATCAAAACCCGTTTTTTCTTACATAAATAATGGTAGGAGATCTTGCTGACCCAGAAGGTCAGGCCTCCGCGGCCATAGAACTTCTTGTCGACAATGCCGTTATAGGCGCAGTATGTCAAAAAATCAAGCAAGCCGGGGGTAGTGACCTCGGCTCCTTCTTTGTTTAAAAAATCGACCAGTTTGTTGTTGCCCAGGGGAGCATACTTTACATAGATTTCTCCTACGATACCGACCTTGACCGTATCGCGCTTCTCTTTGGGAATAGCTGCAAAGTCGCTGATCATTTCGCGATAAATACTTTTGCTGTGACGCATGATCAGATTGCTGTCTGCACCGATACTTTCGCCCAGACGATTGATCCATTCTGCTTCAAGGGCATCAGCGTCGCCTGCATTGATTTCATAAGGTTTGGTCTGGTTAACTAACATCCACAGCAAGTCACCGTAAAGGACGGCATCAATCAGTCCCAGCAGTTGCTTGATACTGAGTTTAAAACCAGGATGCTTTTCTAAATCGGAAAAGCTGAAGGAAATTACAGGCACATGGCCAAAGCCTGCCTTTTCCAGAGCCTTGCGCAGGAGAGAAATATAGTTGGATGCACGGCAGCCGCCCCCGGTCTGAAAATAAATCAGAGCAGTTTTGTCCGGATCATATTTACCGGACAGCAAGGCGTCCAGGAACTGACCGATGACAAGAATGGCCGGGTAACAGGCATCGTTATGGACATAGCGCAGGCCCAGTTCAGTTATTTCGGGACCTTCAGTTTCTAATAGCTCCATATGATACCCGTAAGTATTCATGAAATTACAGATCAGCTTGAAGTGAGCGGGCAGCATATTGGGTGCCAGAATCGTGTAGTCTTCCTTCATATCTTCCGTAAACTGAAGATAGTATTGATTAGTCGCTGTTGTCATCTTTAGCCTCCAGTGCACCGATCAGACTGCGCAGACGAATACGGACTGCGCCCAGATTGCTGATGTCGTCAATCTTGATTTGAGTGTACAGTTTTCCACGGTTCTCCAAAATAGAGCGGACCTCGTCGCTGGTGATTGCATCGACGCCGCAGCCAAAAGAAAACAGCTGCACCAGTTCGACGTTTTTGTGTTCTGTTGCAAAGAGTGCTGCCCGATACAGGCGGGCGTGGTAAGTCCACTGGTTCAGCACCCGAGTCCTGATCCTTGGCGTCAGGTCACAGATGGAATCTTCACTGACGACAACAAAACCCAAAGAGGCGGCAAGGCGATCAATACCATGGCTGATCTCGGGGTCTACATGGTAGGGCCTGCCGGCCAGAATCAGAATGCGATGGTCGTTTTTTTCAGCATAAGAAAGAGCGTCTATACCCGCCTGACGCAGGTCGTCTCTGTATTGTTCAAAGGCTCTAAAGCCGGCTATAACCGCTTTTCTAAGCTCGAATTTGCCAATGGTGGGATCAATTTCCTTCAGATTGCGATGCAGGGTGCGAGTCAAAGCCCGTTCGCTGTTAACGCTCAAATATGGATAGAAAAACTTGATATCTGCCAGAGAATCCATATTTCCGTTGATTGTCTCACCGTAGTAGGCAACGATGGGGCAGTTGTAATAGTTATCCGCCATTTTTTCATTAATGTTATAGGTCAGGCTGGGATAGAAAATCAAATCAATACCCTGTTCAAGCAGCTCTTCGACATGTCCGTGCATTATTTTCGCCGGATAACAAATGGTGTCGGAAGGTATTGAGAATTGTCCTTTCTCGTAGGTTGCACGTGTGGATAATTCAGTGAAAACAACTTCATAGCCCAGTTCTGTGAACAGGGCCAGCCACAGGGGGGCCTGCTCGTAGATAATCAGGGACATGGGAATCCCGATTTTACCACGGGGTCCCGGCCTGCCCTTCATGTTTCTGAAATAGTCACGCTTCCACTCATAAAGGTTGGGCAACTTCTTTTCGTCTTTAACACCCAGGGGTCTTTGGCACTGGTTGCCGGAAATAAAGCGACCGCCGCCGGCGAAAGTATTAATGGTCAGATTGCAGTTGTTGGAACAGAATTTGCAGATGCTGCTTCTTGCTTTGTGGGTGAAGTTCTCCAGCTCCTCCAGAGACAAAAGAGTGGTCTCCTCACAATTTTCCAAAGCGTAGATGGCTGCACCGAAAGCACCCATAAGACCTGCGATGGCCGGCCGTACAACGTCGCGGCCCATCTCCAGCTCAAAAGCACGCAGGACGGCATCGTTCAACAAGGTACCGCCCTGAACGACTATGTGTTCGCCCAGATCATCGGGAGAGGCTGCGCGGATTACCTTGTAGATGGCATTCTTAACTACGCTGATGGAAAGGCCGGCTGAGATGTCTTCAATTTTTGCGCCATCTTTTTGTGCCTGTTTAATGGAGGAATTCATGAAGACGGTGCAGCGTGAGCCCAGGTCAACCGGAGATCTGCTCCTGATACCGAGTTTGGAGAATTCATCCACTTCGTAGCCCATGGAATGAGCGAAGGTTTCCAGGAAGGATCCACAACCGGAGGAACAGGCCTCGTTCAACATGATGGAGTCGATGGCTCCGTTTTTAATGTAAAAACACTTGATATCCTGTCCGCCGATATCGAGAATGAAATCTACCTCAGGCTCGAAATGCCTGGCGGCAGTAAAGTGGGCAATGGTTTCAACCAGGCCCAGGTCGGCGTGGAAAGCGTTTTGAATCAGGGCTTCACCATAGCCGGTAGTGGCAACGCCACAGATTTCGATGCGGTCACCACAAAGACGGCGGAGTTTTTTCAGCTGGTCGTGCACGATTTGCAGCGGGGAACCTTTGTTGACGTCATAGTAGCTGTAAAGCAGTTCTTTATCTTCAGAAATCAAGACTAACTTAGTGGTAGTGCTGCCGCTGTCGATGCCGAGCCAGGCTCTGCCTCTGTATCCCTCAATCGGTTCGCTTTTAACAGTGTGCCGGGCGTGACGGTCACGGAAGAGCTCGTATTCCACATCATCCTTAAACAGGCTTGTAATGTGCGCCCTTTCTACAGTCTTGTTTTGGCTGCCGTTAACAAGTTTTTCTACCATTTCGCGGTAGCTGACCGCTTGGTTAGCCACACTGTATATGGCTGCACCGCGGGCGACAGCGAAGCGGGCGTAGTCGGGTAGAAAACCCGTCTCTTCCGTCAAGTCCAATGTTTCACGGAAACTGCGGCGTAAACCCTGGCAGTAATAGAGGGGACCGCCCAAAAAGACAACCTTGCCGCCAATAGAACGGCCTTGTGCCAGGCCGGTGATGGTCTGACTGACTACAGCCTGATAGATAGAGGCCGCGACATCGCTTTTTGTAGCGCCCTGATTAAAGAGAGCCTGGACATCCGTTTTTGCAAAAACACCACAGCGTGAAGCGATCGGATAAAGGCGTGTCGCCTCAAGGGAAGCGGCATCCATTTCAGCTATAGTCATGTCCAGGAGGGAAGCCATCTGGTCGATAAAGGCCCCGGTGCCGCCGGCACAGGTACCGTTCATGCGGGCGTCGGTACCACCTTCAAAGAAAAGAACTTTCGCGTCTTCTCCACCCAGTTCAATGACCACACCAGTATCGGGTATGTCACGTCGGATAAACTGACCTGTGGCATAAACTTCCTGCACAAAGGGCAGGCCAGATGCTTCAGACACGCCTAAGCCGGCTGAACCGGAAATACACATTGTGAAAGGAGCTTCTTCCAGCAGAGTCCGGATAGAGCTCAACATCTCCAGTGTTTTTTCCAGAGCCTCCGAGAAGTGACGCTCATAACGTTCATATACAATTTCATCGTCCACCGTGAAAACTATCTTGGCCGTTGTTGACCCTATGTCAATGCCTAGTGCACGGTTACAATCAAAATTTGTGTTCATGTATTACCAGTCTACTTCATGACCGTAATCTCCCATCAGCAATTATAGGAGGGCATAGCAGAAGTGTCAAAGTGCAGGAGAGAACCTGTCAAACTCTGCTAAATGATGTAGGATGTTGGAGTGAGTTACTGGTCATTTTTCTTAACGGTTTTTAAAGTCAGTGCCATTACCTTCGGGGGTGGTTACACGATTGTACCTGTCCTCAAAGACGAGTTCTGTAACAAACATCAATGCATAACAGAAGACGAAATGCTGGATATTGTCGCTTTAGGACAAGCCGCCCCCGGTCCGATCGCAATCAGCGTGGCCCTGTTGATGGGCTATAGGCTGAAAGGACGTATTGGGGCTCTTCTTGGCGTCCTTGCCGGAATTTTACCGCCCATGATCACTATCTCTGTTATCTACTTCTTTTATGAGACTTTCGCTACAAATTATTGGGTGCGGGCCGCTTTGCGAGGCATGAGCGGAGCTATCGCTGCTGTCATGCTGATGGCCGTATTTTCCATGGCGCGTCAGGTTTTAAGAAAATATAAGGTTTTTACAGTGATTGTACTCGTGGGAGCTTTCGCTTTGGCCTGGTTTACTACCATCAACACTGCCCTTTTGATTCTCACATTCGCCCTGATCGGTATCCTTGTCTTTTCTTTGAAAGACCGGCAGGAAAAGGGTAACGAATCATGATTCTATGGAAGCTGTTTGTTGCCTTTCTTGAAGTGGGAGCGACTGCTTTCGGCGGTGGCTACGCCGCACTTCCCATTATTCAGAATGTCATTGTGGAAAGACACCAGTGGTTGACGATGACGGAGATGACGGATGTTTTATCCCTGTCTCAGGTGACACCTGGTCCGATTGCGATTAATTCAGCGACTTTCGTCGGCATCAGGCTGGCAGGTATACCGGGTGCGATCGTCGCCTCAGTGGCTACGGTGCTGCCGCAGATGATTCTGCTTTTCATCTTAAGTGCAGTCATTTTCAGCGGTCGTAAGCTGACAGTGGTTGAACGCGCTCTGTCAGGATTACGTCCGGGTGTGGTAGGGCTGATTGCTGCTGCTGCTCTGAGTGTTGTGATAAACTCACTTTTCGCAGGATCTTCTGTATGGGGATTGGATTTTATTGCCCTGGCGGGTTTTCTGTTTGCCCTGCTTCTGAGATATAAAAAACTGGATGTATTTACTGTGGTGGCCCTGGGTGCGCTGATCGGTCTGCTCGGCGGTACAGTTGAATATTTTCTACCCTAATGGCCGCAAATCATGTAAAATAGTTTGTAACTACGTGACTTTGACCTATCCAGCATTCGCCAAAGTTTCAACCTATGGAGGTAAGAATGAAAGTTATTTGCGTTGAAAATGAAGCTGCAGTGGGAAAAGAAGCAGCCCGACTTATTTCTGCGATGATCCGTCTTAAACCCGACTGCAATTTAGGCTTGGCTACCGGTACGACCCCGATGACAACATATAACGAACTCGTGCGTATGTATAAAGAAGAAGGTCTCGACTTTTCTAAAGTCAGCACTTTCAATCTGGACGAGTATATCGGTCTGGATGCGGACCATCCGCAAAGCTATGCTTATTTCATGGATGAACATCTTTTGTCCAAGGTCAATATAAAGAAAGAAAATACCCACATTCCCAATGGTAAAACTCTCAGGGTTGATCGAACCTGCTCTGCTTATGATAAGAAAATAGAAGATAGAGGAGGCCTCGATCTCCAACTCCTGGGTATTGGCCGCAATGGACATATCGGCTTTAATGAGCCCGGAGATAAATTCGTTGCCGAGACACATCAGATCAATTTGACTGATGATACTATTGAGGCGAACAGTCGCTTCTTCGAATGTGAGGAAGATGTACCCCGCACTGCTATTACTACCGGTATGCGCTCAATAATGCATGCCGGACGAATTGTTTTAATAGCTACCGGAGAGTCGAAAGCCGATGCAGTGCATGCTATGCTCTACGGAGAGATTATACCCCAGGTGCCGGCATCTCTGCTGCAGTTGCATCCGGAAATTACAGTGATTGTTGACCGGGCAGCCTTAGCCGGCAGCAGTTTGGCCGATTCATTGTTCTCTGCTGATTAGGAGGAATTAATGAGCTTGAAAATCCTTGTTGTTGATGACGAACAAAATATTGTTGATATTCTGGAATCCAATCTCCAGCGTGAAGGCTATGAAGTGCTGGTCGCTTATGATGGTGAAGAAGCTGTTGAAATTACTAAGATGAAGAAGCCGGATCTGGTTCTGCTCGATTGTATGATGCCGGGAATGGATGGCTTTGATGTCTGCAAAATAATCCGACAGAATTCTAATGTTCCGATAATCATGTTGACAGCTAAGAGTGAGGAGTTGGACAAGGTCCTGGGACTTGAGCTGGGGGCGGATGACTATATTACTAAACCTTTCAGCGTCCGCGAAGTTCTGGCGCGGGTTAAAGCACAGCTGCGTCGCGTGCAGATTCAGGAGCGGGAAAAGCAGGAAGAAGATGAAGCCATTATTTCGATCGGCGATATCATGATCGATAAAGAAGCTTATCAGGTCTTCTGCGCCGGTAAACCTCTCGAATTGACCTTGCGTGAGTATGAACTGGTGTTGTTTCTGGCGGAACATGCAGGACAGGTTTTTACACGCGAAGAATTGCTGAATCATGTTTGGGATTATGAGTACTTCGGTGATGCGCGTACAGTAGATGTAACAGTTCGCAGAGCCCGTGAAAAAATCGAGCCGGATCAGGAAAATTTCCAATATATCCTGACCAAGAGAGGCGTCGGTTATTACTTCGCCAGGGATGTTGACCCCCGACTCGACTGAACAAAGATTCAGGACTGATAAATGGAAGTTTTTCTCTACATTGTGATAGCGGTGGTGTCGACCATGCTCTTGATGACGCTGGTCTTTCGTTCACTTATGCGCAAGTTTTCAGAGAAGAAGGATCAGGAGTTTCTACGCACAATCAATCTGATAGCGAATGAGAGGGCAGAGGCAAACGCAATTCTGGCCTCTCTTTCAATAGGCATAGTTGCCTATGGTAGTGACCATCGCCTCATTGCTAACAATGATTTAGCCAGGGAAATGCTGCGAAATATACCGGATACGATCGACTCCTTTCTTAATAATTTCGGCAGTGATAATGGCATGCGTGCCTCATTTCTGATTCGTGCCAGCGAAGTCAGCGGTATCTATGAGCGTGAGAACAATGTCTATCAAATCAAGTGTGAGCCACGGCATCTTGATGATTCCGCAACCCGCTTTGCCGGTCATGTAATTATGATTCAGGATGTGACTGAATCGACGCGTCTGGAAGAAGAGCGTCGTGCCTTCGTTGCCAATGTATCGCATGAGCTGAAGACACCATTGACCACGATCAAGTCATATACTGAAACTTTGCTGGACTGGGGGCTTAAGGAGAAGGACAAACAATCTGTGCAAAAGGATCTTGCCCGCATCTATGATGACTCACTTCGTATGGAGTCTTTAATTGCGGACCTGCTGCTCCTTTCCAGTATTGACAGCAAGGCACATTACATGAAAGCCAAGGTGCAGGATATGGGCAGTCTGTGCCGGCAGGTGACAGAAAGATTGCGCCCTTCAGCAGAAGACAAGAATCTGCAGTTTGAATGTATGGTTCTGCCGGCATCGGCACTGATTTTTGGAGACGCAAACTCTGTCGAACGCATTATCACAAATCTGCTGATTAATGCGATTAAATACACACCCAAAAAGGGTCGCATTCAGATATCGGTCGGCAATATCGCTGAAGATATCTATATAAAGGTCAAGGACAGTGGCAGCGGCATTCCGGCCCAGGATCTGCCCAACTTATTTGATCGTTTTTACAGAGTGGACAAGACAGGATCACGTCAATACGGGGGCACAGGTTTAGGTCTGTCCATTGCCCACGAATTGACCGAATTGCATCATGGACGGCTGGAAGTCGAGAGTCAACCGGGCAGGGGCAGTGCTTTTACCTTGTTTTTACCACGGGCGGACCGTTATTTGGTACAAACTTTTCTACGTCTCGTGAACAAAGACGAGGTCGATGATATACTAGGCAAGGCGGCGGCGCAGACACTAACCCGAATTCTCAGTGAAAGTGATTGGGAAGTCTCCACCGGGCCGACCGCTGATCGTGAACAATTGTCGCGTGTGCTTGAAAAGATCAGGCAAAACGTGAACAATAAGGTGAAATAATTTTTGGTTGAGGGAATAAATTGCGTACTTATCATATAGAAGGTGGCCATCGCTTAGCAGGAGAAGTATCCATAGGAGGATCTAAAAATGCGGCCCTGGCTATTATTGCTGCAGCTATGGTTGTAGATGGACCCTGTGTTATCGAGAACTTGCCTGAGATAAGAGATATAGATACCTTGTTAAAAATCTGTTCAGACCTCGGAGCAAAGGTTGAATACCGAAATAAAAACAGCGTCAGCATAGATCCGCGCAGTATCAACACACATGAGGCAATGCAGCCCTTGATGCAGTCACTGCGTGGTTCATATTATTTGATGGGTGCCCTTCTGGGCCGTTTCGGTCAGGTCAAGCTGCGGATGCCCGGTGGCTGTGACTTTGGTAGCAGGCCGATTGACCTCCATCTAAAAGGCTTTCAGGCTTTGGGGGCAGAAACTGAAGTCTCCTACGGCAATGTTACCTGCAAAGCGGACAAGCTGGTCGGCGGCAGTGTTTTTCTGGATACGGTCAGTGTCGGTGCTACAGTCAACATAATTCTGGCAGCGGTCAAGGCAGAAGGCAAAACAGTCATTGATAACGCAGCGCGCGAACCTCACATTGTTGACCTGGCTAACTTTCTCAACACAATGGGAGCTGATATCCGCGGTGCAGGTACGGATGTTATCCGGATCGAAGGCCGTCCCTACCTGGCCGGTAATCAGGAATATGCCATAATCCCGGATCAGATTGAGGCCGGTACCTATATGATGCTTGCCCCGCTTACCGGCGGCGATATCAGGGTCAACGGAGTTATTCCCAAGCACATGGAGCCACTTACGGCCAAATTGAAAGAAATGGGCGTTGAGGTAGAGGAAGGCGAAGAACATATTCGCGTGACTCATAATAATGGCAACAAGCTGAATCCGACCAGTTTCAAAACTATGCCTTATCCCGGCTTCCCCACAGATATGCAGCCTCAGGCTGTGGTCTTGTTATGCGTGGCGGATGGTACCGGTCGCATGCTGGAAAACGTCTGGGAAAACCGCTATCAATACATTGATAATCTGCGAATGATGGGCGCGAGCATTCTTACTTCAGGAAAACTGGCAGTGATTCAAGGCGGCAGTCAGTTGACGGGAGCCCGGGTCAAAGCCAGAGACTTAAGGGCCGGAGCAGCCATGGTCATGGCAGCCCTGGCTGCGGAAGGTACTTCCGTCGTGGAAGAAGTCGAGAAAATTGAACGCGGTTATGAATTTTTCATCGAGAAAATGCGCAATATAGGCGCCAAAATCAAGGTCGTGGAGAATAATAACGCATGAGCTGCTTCAGTGTCTCCTTGCGTTCCGGCAGTAGCGGCAACTCTACCTTTATACGCACGGAATCTGCACGTCTGATCGTTGATCTGGGGCTGAATGGCAAGCGTTTTGCTATGGCTTTGGAGGAATTCGATGAAGATCCCAATCAGATTGATGCCATTTTGCTGACTCATGAACACATAGACCATGTCTCCGGTGTCGGAGTTGTGATGCGTCGCCATAAGATTCCTCTTTATACAACTTTGTCCACCTTTAACAAAGCAGAAGCCCTGCTGGGCAAGATTGATTATGATCTGGTGCATCTGATTGTACCCGGCAATCCTTTTACAGTTCGCGATACTGAGATTCTCGCTTTCCCTACATCACACGATGCTGTTGATCCCGTCGGTTTTCGCATAAGCTCAAAATACGGCGACGTCGGTGTTATGACAGATACCGGTGAATTTGATCAATACGCCCGTGAGGGTCTGAAAGGCTGCAAAGCAGTTTACCTGGAATCAAATTATGACGATGACATGCTTTGGAACGGGGATTATCCTTATCCGTTAAAAGTTCGGATTGATAGCCGTTCGGGCCATTTGTCAAACTTTGAAGCGGGTCAGGTTGCATGTTATTTATTAGAAAACGGCGTCGAAGCTCTGGCCTTATCTCATCTCAGTCAGGAAAACAATCTGCCTGAATTAGCTTTGGAAACTGTATCTGAGGCATTACAGGAAGCCGGAGCCAAGATTGATCTTGATGTGCGAGTCCGCGTATCTGAACGCTACCACTGCTCTGTCCCTTTTATATTAGAATAATTTTAAGACTTCCGTTAAGCTGTTATTAGTAAAAAATGAGTGAGTTATATGGCTGATGAACGTTGGTTGATTGTCGGATTGGGCAATCCCGGAAAAAGATATGAAAATACCTGGCATAATCTTGGCCGCCTGGCTTTGCAAACGCTGGCCGACCGCCATCATTTGTCTGTGAATAAAATTCGCTTCAAGGCTTTGACTGCAGAAGGCTTTATTAGTGGCCAGCCTGTTCTCTTACTTGCACCGGAGACCTTCATGAATCTTTCCGGCGAGAGTGTGCGTGCTGCTGCCGAGTACTATAAGATTCCCCATGAAAAGATTATTGTTCTCTATGATGATATTGATCTGGATGTAGGAATGCTGCGTATTAAAGGCCAGGGAGGTGCCGGCACTCATAAGGGGATGAAATCGATTATTTACCAGCTTAGCAGTGAGAATTTTCCGCGCATCCGAATTGGCATGGGGCCGCGTCCTGTCGGGGACATGGTAGATATAGTTTTAGCAAAAATTCCGAGCTCTGATCATAAAATCGTACAGGAATCTTTGGATGCTGCTGCAGAATCCTGCGAATTGATCATTCAAGGCGAGATCGCTACGGCGCAGGAGCGCTATAACCATAAGAAAGAACTTGATTAATGCAGTCTACGGAGCAAGACTCTCGTAAAATCCTGAACTTAATACTGCAGGAGAAGTCACTTTTCCAGGGCAGGGAATACCTGAGGGCAGGCAGGTCGGTAAACCTTTTCGGCCTGTCCGATTCTGCCAAACTTTGGTACGCTGCGGCTTTGCAGAAAGAGAGCGGCAGACCCCTGGTTTTGCTGGTGGCTGACGAAGCTCGTGTTCGTGTAGCGGAAGAAGAGCTGAATGAGATTGTTGCTGCAGATAAGGGTGATTATCCGCCGGTCCTGACTTTCAGGGCGCGTGAGCTGACCTTATATGATGCGCGGGCTGCCAGCCGCGAAGAGGAGATTTATCGGCTGGCGACCCTGGATTCGATCAGGCGGCGACATTTCAGCTTTTTAGTCGTAAGTGCGGAAGCTCTCCTGCAGAAACTGATCCGGCCGGAACGCCTGGCTCAGTTCAGCCTGGAGTTCAGGTCCGGGATGCAGATTGAACCCGAAGAACTGGAGCGCAGGTTGAGTTTAGCGGCTTACGAGCGTGTGGGACGGGTAGAGCGGCCGGGCCATTATGCCAGGCGTGGCGACATCATCGATATTTATCCGGCAAAAATTGATGACCGGACAGTCGCTTCTGACCCCTGTCTGCGCCTTTCCTTTTTTGACATTGAAATTGATGAGATAAAGCGCTTTGATCCCGAAAGCCAGCGTTCAGCTGAACAGCTGGATGCGGCACGGATTCCGCCGGCACGAGAGTGGTTGCTCCTTCCTGAGGAGCGTGAGGAACTAGCGCATAAAGTGCTGGCCTATACCAAGGATTCGGTGGTGGAGGCACGCCGACGTAATCTTGACAGGGACACGATCGCCAGGTTGGAACGCATGGGGAATAATGATGCGGAGCGGATTGCTAACGGTATCTTTTTCCCGGCTCAGGATCGTTGGATGCCGCTGATTGAGGAGGCACCGGCTAGTTTGCAGGACTATCTGGAAGCTGCTGACCCTCTTTATCTGATAGATGAATACAGTGAAGTCAAGGCCGTCATGCAACAGTCGCAGGCCGGCTTTTATATGCGCCTGCAGTCTCTGATTGAAAACGCCGAAGCGCCTGCTGTCGCTCATGTCTTGCAAAGCTCGGCACATGAAGTAACAGAGAAACTGGAGGCTGGTGAGACCTGCCTGTCTCTGGGTCGCCTACCCATGGATGACAACAAAATACCGGAGGCGGTAAGGCTTGATGTAGACTGCCGGGTGGCTGACCGCTACCGCGGTCGAAATGATCAGATGGCGGCTGATCTCAGTGAATATATCGGAGCCGGCGGGAAGGCTTTCATGTTTGCCGGCGGTGATGACCGGCGTGACAAGCTTGTCAGTTTTGTAACGGAATATGATCTTGCTACAGTACAGATTTCAGATCTCCGCCTGCCTAAAGGTTTTATTTTGCCGGGGGCAGGATTATTCCTGCTGGGTACTGAAGACATTTTCGGTGTTAAAAAGACCCGAACCATGCGCCGCCGTCGTTCGAAGCGCGAGGTGTTTTATCAGGATTTGACCCCCGGATCCTACGTCGTACATGAAGAGCACGGTATCGGTCGCTATGAGGGTACGGAGACAATACGCACCTCGGACGGTGCCAGAGATTATCTTCATATCAGCTATGCAGACGGTGATTTACACGTGGCAGTCGATCAGTTCGACCTGCTCTCCCCCTATGTCCACATCGGCGAAGGGAAGGCAAAGCTCTCACGTTTGGGCGGCACGGAGTGGGCACGGCAAAAATCACGGGCCCGAGATTCGATCAAAAAGCTGGCGACGGATCTGGTTGCTCTCTATGCCGAGCGGCGGGCGCGCCGCGGCCATGCCTTTGCAGCAGATACCATCTGGCAGGAGGAGTTTGAAGCGCTTTTTCCTTATGAGGAAACTGAGGATCAGCTAATAGCTTTAGAAGAAATCAAGGCGGATATGGAATCAACCCGGATCATGGATCGCCTGATTTGCGGAGATGTCGGTTTTGGAAAAACGGAGCTCGCCTTCCGCGCCATGTTCAAAGCAGTGGCGGACGGATATCAGGCGGTCCTGCTCGCACCGACAACCATACTCTGCAAGCAGCACTATGAAAATTTGCGTGAGCGCCTGCAGGATTTTCCCGTAACTCTGAGAGAAATGAGCCGTTTTGTCCCGGAAAAAGAACGCAGACAGACGGTAGCTGACCTGAAGAAGGGCACAGTTGATATTGTTGTAGGAACGCATCGCCTCCTGTCTCAAGATATTGAGTTCAAGAAGATGGGCCTGTTGGTTGTTGATGAAGAGCAGCGCTTCGGCGTTGATCATAAGGAAATAATCAAGGCCAGACATCCGGCAGTGGATGTGCTTTCTCTGACGGCGACACCGATTCCACGAACCTTGCATATGTCCTTGTCCGGCATCAGAGATATTTCTCTTTTGGAAGAAGGACCTGAGGATCGTCGGGCAGTACAGACCACCGTCGTTGAATATGATGAAAAATTGGTGATCGATGCGATCAGGCGTGAGCATGCCCGGCGGGGCCAGGTTTTTTATCTCTTTAATCGCGCACGTTCGATTGACCGTAAAGTTGCTGAGTTGTCGGAAAAAATGCCGGGGCTGCGTTTTGTGGCAGCTCACGGTCAGATGGATGAGCGGCGGTTGGAGAGGATAATCGGAGAATTTGTCAACGGTGACCACGATGTGCTGGTGGCAACGACGATTATTGAATCCGGCATTGATATGCCGAATGTAAATACGCTCGTGATCGAGGACGCTGACCGGCTGGGGCTGGCCCAGTTATATCAGATCAGGGGTCGTGTGGGTCGGTCCGGACGGCAGGCATATGCTCTGGTAACATACCGGCCGGATCGGGCTTTGAGCGAACAGGCCCAGAAACGCCTGCTGGCGATACGGGATTTCACAGAGTTAGGTTCGGGCTTTCAGATTGCTTTGCGGGATTTGGAGGTACGTGGTGCAGGCAGCCTTTTGGGCGGTGAGCAAAGTGGCCACTTGGAAAATATCGGCTACGATCTCTACACCAAAATGCTGGACCAGGAGATAGATGTCCTGACTGCCGAAGTGCCGTCGAAAAAACGGACGGAGACGATTGTCGAGTTGCGGGTGGATGCCGGTCTGCCGCATATGTATATCTTGCAGGATGAAGAGAGGCTGGATCTTTACCGCAAGATTGCCGCCATTGACAATGTTGATGATTATCGTGATGTACTTGATGAAATGATTGACCGCTACGGTGACCCGCCGGCCAAAGCCATGGCATTGCTCGACATTTCCTTTATCCGCGCCTTCGGTGAGCGTGCGGGCTTTACACGCATCCGCGGCCGCGGGCGCGACCTAGAGCTGGTGATCGATGAGGAGAACGGCGCCGATATGGAACTGATCGCTGTGCTTATGGCGGCTGAATCAGGCCGCCATAAGCTGGTTTTTAACGCGGGCAAAAGACCCAATATTATGGTCTGGGAAGCAGCAGCTGATGAAAACAAGAGCACTGCAATCCTCCGGGACCTCTTCGCTCAGGCTGACGAGAAGTCTTAGTGCATAGAAAGGTGCCTGGCACCAAATTAGGCACCAAATTATTCAATGATGGTCAGCAGATCATCCATGCCTTTTCTTTCGAAGTGCCTTTTAGAGGGCTTTGAGGCTTCACTGGCATAGCCTATGGCCAGGGCCAGAATCGGGTGCTCGGCAGCCGGCATCTTCAGGTCATCTTTTAATTTCTCTACATCAAACTCGCAGATCATGCAGCTTTTCAGGTCTAAATCTTCCGCTTCCAGCATGATGTGTGTGCCGACGATCCCGATGTCGAGCTCTGCAGCGTTGAAAGAATCTTGTTCTCTGACCCAGCCTTCATCTTCAATTCCTGTAATGAGAATATGCACGGGTGCATTGAAATTCGAAAGTATGGACCGGCCTTTCTCGCCTTTTAAGAGATACAAACTGAAAGCCTGGTTATTGTGTGCTGTCGGTGCTACACGGGCGGCCTCGAGCAGCAGCTCCAGCTTCTCTTCTTCTACCTCTTTTTCCGGATCGAAACGCCTTTCAGAATAACGGTCCTTTAATAAATCAAGTAAATTTCCCATTTTTAATCCTTCCCAGATCTTTGTTTTATAAAATATTACTCTGTCTGCAGAGGCCCTGCAGCCTCTGCCAATTTAATGTTAGAATTATAGCAAAGTTAAAAATATATACACCATAAGTATATAAGACATTCTTAAGGAGGAGTTATATGTCACTAAAGGGAACAAAAACAGCAAACAATCTGATGATCTCGATGGCCGGTGAAGCGCAAGCGACTTTCCGCTACAACATAGCAGCCAAACAGGCAAAATCCGAGGGCTACGTGCAGATTCAGAACATTTTTGAAGAAACTGCCCGCAACGAAGTCGAGCATGGCAAGCGTTTCTACAAATTCCTGCGTGAAGACTTTGAACCCGATGAGGCAGTCAATGTTAACTGGGATTATCCGGTGACCTACGCCGATACAGTTGAAAATCTGAAGAGCGCTATCAATGGCGAGCATGGAGAAGCTCATGATATGTATCCGGGTTTTGCTGATATCGCCGAAGAAGAGGGATTCCCCGAGATTGCCTATGTCTGGCGTGAAATTGCAGAAGTAGAGGAAGCGCATGAAGCCCGTTTCCGCAAACTACTGGACAATATTGAGAACGACCGTGTCTTTAAACGTGATGAGGAAGTCTTGTGGAAGTGCAATAACTGCGGCTACATCCATAAAGGCAAGTCAGCTCCCAACCTATGTCCGGCTTGTGCTCATAAACAGGAATACTTTGAGTTGTTCGTCGAGACTTACTAGGTGAATTCTACCATTGTGCTCTTCTGCTTTTGGCAGAGATAGAAAAGGCCTTCGGAAGTTCCGAAGGCCTTTATACTTGGTTTCGGTGAGAGCCGGATGATAATTATTCTTTGCTAAGTTTATCCTTACTGATGGCATTTTCCAGGACCATGCCCACATAATGAACCGGGTCTTTTACTGTGGCGTGAAATGGCGAGTAGGCCAGGTCCAGATGGAACAAGTCGCTGACTTTCGCCCCGAGTGTCATGGCCGTGACAAGGACATCAATGCGTTTATCGACGCCGTTCTCGCCAACAATCTGAACTCCCAGAAGCTTTTCTGTCCCACGATCAGCAATGGCCTTGATAATTATTTCTTTGCCGCCAACCGAGGTCACTTTGTCGGGTCTTTTGATATGGACTACATCTATATCGTAGCCTTCTTCGCGCGCCTGACTTTCGCCCAATCCTGTTCTGGCAACGCTGAGGTCAAAGACCCGGAAAATACCGGTTCCATAAACTCCTCTGAAAGTCAGGCTGCCACCGGTGATGGCATCCCCGCAGATGCGTCCGGTCTTGTTTGCAGTCGAACCCAGAGGGAACCAGCCTGCTTTTTGTCTGATCAGATCAAAGTGCTCGACACAGTCACCACAGGCATAGACATCGGGATCATTGGTTTGCATGCGTTCATCAACTGCGATGGCCCCAGTCGCTCCCAGGTCGATGCCGGCATCTTTGGCCAGACTTACCTCGGGTCTGACACCTGTGGCCATAATAACAATGTCGCCGGGTATTCTATCACCCTCGGCGGTTAGAAGAGAAGATGATTCTATTTTCGCAGCCTGGGTATTTGTGTAGGTCTTAACTCCGTGATCATTCAGATGTTTTTCAATATGAACTGACATGTCGGGGTCCAGAGCGGGGTTGATCTGAGGGGCCATCTCAATGACATGGATATCCAAACCAAGACGGGACAGGTTTTCCGCCAGCTCCATTCCTATACTGCCACTGCCAATAATAGCAGCAGTTTGCGGTTTATTATTTTTGATGAATGAATCAATCTTGAGCGTGTCCTGAATCGTTCTCAGGCTGAAAACATGATCCTGACCGGCACCCGGAATAGGTGGAACTACAGACCTGGCTCCGGTAGATATGATCAACTTGTCATAGTGATCTGTAAAAGTTTCATCCGTTTCCAAATTTCTGATGGTCAGGCTCCGGGTTTTCAGATCAATTGCCTCGACTTCATGACAGATTTTCACGTCGACATTGTATCTTTTTTTAAAAAAATCTACTCCGCGCGGTGTTAAAGTCTCAATGTCCTTAATCAGGCCTCCAATAAAATAGGGGGTGTCGCAACTGGCGTAGGATATGTCCGGTCCCTTTTCGTAGAGGACTATTTCGGCTTTCTCATTATTGCGGCGTGCCTTGCTTGCAGCTGAAGTGCCCGCAGCTACTCCTCCGATGATTAGAAGTCTCATCTCAAGCCTCCTTAATTCTCAAACTTCTGCTCAATAATTCCTATTGATGTCTCAAACTTATCATAAAGCGTAACGATATCAAAAGCTACAAGCTGTAGCACGATGTGCTTAGTGCCTATCGGCTTGCATTTTCTTTTGTAGGATAAGGACTAGCAGCAAACCTATGACGCTGGTCCCACCTGCGAGCAGAAAGGCCGGTGTAAAAGAGCCGGTGGAGTCCAGCAAACCGGCACCGATTATATTCGTAACAGCCCCCATTCCGAAAGCGCTGAAAACAAGACCGTAGTTAATGCCCAGATACTTGGTGCCGAAGCCGTCCGCTACCAGAACAGGGAACAGAGCAAAGGTAGTTGCGTAGCCGATTCCCAAAAGTACGGCACATATGATGAGAAGAGGAAGGTTTGTTGCCAAGAAAGGTAGGGCGAAGAAAGCGCCAGCCTGAATTATATAGATGATTATCATTAAAGGAAAACTACCAATGCGGTCTGCAAGAAGGCCGACCAAGGGCCGGCCCAGTCCATTAACAAGAGAGTAGACAGAGACTGCAATAGCAGCGGCTGCCGGCATCAGGCCTAATTCGATTTCCCCATAGGCCGGGATGAGCCCGATCGCGGTAAGACCTCCGCCGATTACCATGGCCAGAGCTAACCAGAGTAAGTAGAAAGTCGGCATTCTGATGAACTTGGCCGGAGGAACATCGACCAACTGTGCTTTTACATCGACTGTTTTTGTATCAGAATAATTTTTATTCGGGAACGGGTCCCAGTCTTCTGGTGGGTTCTTAATCAGTCTGGCACCGATCAGAGAAAGGAGTCCCACAAAAAGAGATAAGACCCAGAAAGTGCCGTTAACATCCCATAAGTCGATCATTTTCGGTGTCAGCGGTGCAAACACGACTGCTGACAAGCCAAAGCCCATGACTGATATTGAGACAGCAAAACCCGGACGGTCGGGATACCACTTGCGTGCAGTCGGAGCTACACAGGCATATGTCAGTCCACAGGCAGTACCAACGATAAGACCGAATGCAAAGATGAGCCAGACGGGATTTCTAAACCAATGCATCATGCCGGACAGGGCATAGCCGACAAAAAATATTATTGATCCGATAGTGGCGATTTTCCTGGGTTCTATCCTGTCTTGCAGTCAGCCACCGGGAATCATCACCAGAGCAAAGATTATGATCATGACAGTGAAAGGGAGGTTGGCCTGAGCTGTTGTCCAGCCCCAGCCCTGTGTCAGCGGGATGACGAATGAACCCCATGAGTAAGCCATGCCGCCCATAAGTGAAAGCAGAAAGCCTCCGAGAAGAACGGTCCAACGCCTTTCTTTCAGCCCGGCTCCTGTTTCGCTTACCGCAACATCGTTCTGAAAATTTGTTTTCATTTAATAGAAATACCTCTTATAATGATTTATTTTGATAATTTATAGGCAATTAGCCTATATTATTTGCGTAAATATAGTTCTTTAAGATAATACACTAAAATTTTAGTCATGAAAAGAGGGAAAAGAGGTGAATTAAGCTGCAAATAAAAAAGAAGCCCACGATCGTGAGCTTCTTTATGGTGTCCCAGACAGGAATTGAACCCGTATCCGCAGCTCCGGAGGCTACTGTCTTATCCATTGGACTACTGGGACCTGTTTTTATGATTGAAGCAAAATTTATTTTAGTACATGGGAGTCTAATTCACAAGTGACATTATTTCCCGGCACAAAAAAATGCTCCGTATTTGTTAACTGAAAATAGCTACACAGAGTACTCTGTGGGCGTGTCAGTTACCGACAGGGCAGAGATTCAAATGGATTTGACAAATAGTCATTCGCCTCAGTTAATCACCACACTCATCGTGGTGAGCATGCTCGTGGCAGACAGAACCTGTAGATACCAGGTCACCTCGCAAATAAGCCTCAGCTGCAGCTTCTGCTGTGCCGCTAGCGCCCACAATAACTTCTATATTTTTTTCATTGAAAATATCAATCGCTCCGCCGCCCATGCCGCCGGAAATGATCACGTTGACTCCAAGATCATTGAGGTAGTTAGGCAGGAAGCCCGGCCGATGCCCCGGGTTAGGGACAGTTTCAGTCCTGACGATCGCATTGTTTTCGCTGTCAAAAACTATGAAATCGGCGCAATGACCGAAATGTTCGGTGACTAAACCACCATCACTTGCTACTGCTATTCTTATCATATATGTCTCCTTAAAAAGTATTTTCACTATCTATATTATATTCATTTCTGCCTGGTCAGAGATGAATACCTGATATTAATTCCTAACGACTCAACACTTAGTCAGTCGTCAAAAAGCAGGCGCATAGTTCTGTAAAAAAGCGGCTGAACTGCCCTGCCGGAACTGCAGTCAATATCTACAATGCTTTTTCCACTGTTGATGGCTTTGACTGCCTGCTCGTCAAAAGGGATTTTTCCCAGGACAGGCAGCTTATGCTTTTTGCAAAATTCCTCGATTTTCTCGGTTTGCTCCAGATTGCTGTCGAACTTGTTAATGCAGATGGCTGCTTGTACTCCGAATTTGGCAGCGGTTTGCAGCACACGCTTCAAGTCACTAATGCCTGACACAGATGGTTCCGCAACCAGCAGAACCATATCGACCCCGCTAAGTGAGGCGATAACAGGGCAACCTATCCCCGGAGAACCGTCGATTATTGCCAGCTTCAGATCAGGAGCAGCTGACGCTTTCATTGCACTTTTAACCTCGCTGACCAAAAGTCCTGAGTTGCCGCTGCCCATTCTCAAACGTGCAGTTGAAAAGACTGTATCAGCAGAGCGATAAAGCATTTTCTCACCAGCTGGTGCAGGCTGCATTTCGATGGCTTTTTCAGGACATATATATTCGCAGACGGCGCATCCTTCACAGGCAAAGGGGTCAACTGTATATGTCTCTTTAATCGTGATCGCATCGAAACGACAATGCTGGCGGCAAAGATCACACTCAGTACATAGGTCGGGGTTGATCAGGGCTTTATCCATGCCGAAATAATCACTTTTTTCGGGCACTTGATCCCAGTCACTGACCAGATGCAGGTTAGGCGCGTCGACGTCACAGTCGGCATAGGCTTTGGCTGCGGCCAGCTTGATGAAAGCACTGGCAATTGTAGTTTTGCCTGTCCCGCCTTTTCCACTAAGGATTAGAAGTTGTTTCAACTTTTGCCTCCTTTAACACGGTGCCGAGCAGCTGGGAAAAAAAGTCGTGATACTTTACACTCTCTCTTACTGCAATTTTACCATTGGAGTTTATCAGGCCTAGTTCAGGATCAAAGGGAATACGGCCGAGAATGTTTATATTATTATTAAGGCAGTATTCCTCGGCAAGGTTCTCACCCTTCTGGCACTTGTTAAGAATTACACCGTAATCCTTGCTGAAGAGTTTCACCAGTTCATGCACCATCTCCAGATTGTGAACGCCAAAGATGCTGGGCTCAGCAACCAAGATACAGTAGTCGGCATTTTTTATACTATCCATTACGATGCAGGAACTTCCGGGAGGGCAGTCGATGAAGACATGCTTTTCTTCCTTATCCATTGCCTCAATGTATTCCTGTAATCGGTCAATGATCGGGACACCTGAAGCTTCTCCGCTATTCATGATGCCGCTAATGACATCCACATCCTCTGACTTGCCTCTCCTGACTTTTCCGATTGTCTTATCCTGTTCGGTCAGAGCGTGTTGCGGGCAGAGCAAAACACATCCGCCACAGGAATGGCAGATGTCGTCGAAAATTATTAATCTGCCGGAATAAGCAAGGGCGTTGTAGCGGCAAAACTCTACACAGAGACGACAGCCATCGCACAGCTTGTCATCAACTTGCGGGATCTTTACAGTGACCTCTTCTTCCTCCAAAAGATCGGGCTTAAAGAAGAGATGTCCATTGGGCTCTTCTACGTCGCAATCAACATAGCCCGCATCCATAGCGGCTGCAGCCAGATTGACAGCCAGAAGTGTCTTGCCTGTGCCGCCTTTTCCGCTGAGAATTGCAATTTTCATTTGGGATTACGCTCCATGAAAGCCTGCGTGGATTTCATCAAGTTGATCGAGCTCGCCCGCTAAGAAAGCATCGACATTCTCCGTGACTGTTTTATGTTTTGTTTTATATATGGGAATTTCTGCTGCGATAATTACGTCTGCAGCATTTTTGCCGCATCTTGGGGTCAGAAGGACTTCCGCACCGCTGTCAACAATTATCTGGGCAGCCTTGATACCTGCGCCGCCAGCGCTCTCTGCAGCACTATTCAGCAAGAACTGCCCTTGCTCACTGTCGCTGTCATACAAAAGAAAATAAGGCGCTCTGCCAAAAGAGACACAAACATCTGAATCTCTGGATTTTCTATCTACCGGTATAGCTATTTTCATTAAAGTTCTTCTCCAATCAAATCATTCTTCTTATTAATGCGCTGACTTAATTCAGTGCCCTCTTCTTTGTCCACGTCGCGGACCCTGGCCCCGACCTGGCCCGTGTCCTTGTCCACGTCCGTGTCCCTGTCCACGTCCGTGTCCCTGCCCGCCATGTCTGCGGCATGCCGGGCCACAGAAATCTTCTGAATAGTCGCAGAGTTGATATTTACCGCCATCGATTGTCAGCAATTTGCCATTTACCAAAGAATCTGCCAATTTTCTTCTGGCATCAGCATAAATAGCCTGCACTGTGGTGCGCCCTACATTCATTTGTTCAGAAGCTGCTTCCTGTGTGAAGCCTTCAAGATCAATCAGTCTGATAGTTTCGTATTCGTCGACAGTCATTCTGATCTCTTCCTGATCATCAAACATGCCAAGTGGGCCAAAACTTACATTGTCCGGCAGGCTGCATACTCTTCTTCTTTTCATTGGTCGTGGCATATTTTCTCCTTAAGCGAGAAAGATTCGCAGAGCGTCCTCCGCGAAATCTCGTTTATTCTTCTACATTTTCTAATTCATCATCAATGATTTCAAGCTTGCGTTGCAGATAATCTCTTCGTTCTTGCAAGATTTCCTTGCGGGATTGTGTGGGCTCCAGATCCATATAGAATCCTCTGCCATAACCTCTCCCGTATCCAAAACCACGGCCGTAGCCTGCGCCACGTCCCATTCCGCAACCCATTCCGCGTCCAAAAGCAGCTCTGCCTCTTCCGCGAGGGTGGTAGGGGGTTCCGCGATTCTCATCGTTACAAGGACCTAATCCTCTGCCTGTCATTGCTCCGGCACCCATTGGTCCCGTTCCATCTCTTCTTGGCATAATTATTCTCCTTTCATTAAGTTATCGACATATGTCATTAACTCAAGTATACACTGATTCTGACATATGTCAATAACCCTCATGCTTTAATTATGATAGGCAAAAAAAGCTTCTGATTTGATTAAAAAATGATACAAGTGTTCCGGTAATCCAAGGTGTTTACGGCCGGCAGAGGAAAGTATTGACCTTAAGTTAGCAGGTGTTATAATTACCTCTGGAGTTACCTACTACTAACTCGCAACAGGAGTGAACTATGACACTGGCAGAATTATTACCCGGACAACAAGCAGAAATTGTTGAAGTAAAAGGTGAGGGTGCTTTGCGCCGTCGCCTGCTTGATATGGGGCTGACTCCGGGGACACAACTTATAATGGGAAGCCCGGCACCCAGTGGAGATCCGCTTTGTATAAGGATACGTTCATATGTTCTTAGTCTGCGCAAAGAAGATGCAAGCTTTATCGAAGTTGATTTACTGCAAATGACGAGTAATTTCTGTGGTGATTGTAAAGGTTGCAGTCAAAGTTTACAGCAGAGAGATTGCCATAAGCCCAGACGTGGCAGACGTGCGAGAAGAAGAGGTAAGCTTTGATAGTTGCTTTGATCGGTAATCAGAACAGTGGTAAAACTACTGTTTTTAATCAAATGACCGGCAGTAATCAGAAGGTTGGCAACTTCCCGGGAGTAACCGTCAGTAAAAAGGAAGCAACCTTGCGAGGCCATTCTGATTTTACTGTTGTAGACTTACCCGGTATATATTCGCTCTCTCCTTATTCATCCGAAGAGGTAGTCACACGTGACTTTTTGATTGATGAAAAGCCGGACGTGATCTTGAATGTCATAGACACCACTCAAATAGAGCGGTCTCTTTATCTCAGTATTCAATTAATTGAAATGAATATTCCCATGGTAATCGCGCTCAACATGATGGATGAAATGCGCCAGCATGGCAGCCATGTTCATATTGAAGAACTTTGCGAATATCTTGGTGTACCGCTGGTGCCCATAGCTGCCTCCAGGAACGAAGGAATTCGCGAGCTGATAGATGAAACTGTTCGCGTAGCAAAAACGGGACAAAAACCGGCCAAGCTTGACCTTTGTTCAGGTCCGGCCCACAGAGCGATCCACGCAATAATGTCACTGACTGAGGAAGGCGCTGATAATGCAGGCCTGTCTTCACGCTATGCCGCCACTAAACTCGCCGAAAGAGACCCTTTAATTCAGAAACGCCTGAATTTGAAGGATAATGAACTTGAGGCCATTGAGCGGATTATTGCCCTGATGGAAGAAGAACTACAAACTGACAATTTGGCAGCACTGGCTAATATGCGGTATTGCTTTATTGATGAAGCGGTGTCTGCCAGCATACACAAAGGAACCGGTGAGGACCTGTTAACCCAGAGGCTTGATGGTGTTCTGACCCACCGTTTCGCAGCTATTCCGATTTTCATACTTTTAATGGCCCTGGTTTTTTGGGTGGCTTTCGGTTTGCCCGGTAGCTGGCTCTCCGATCAGCTGACAGACGGCATGGGTTGGCTAACTTCTCAAATTGACAGCGCTTTGGCTACAAGCGGATTGAATACTGTCCTTCACTCTCTTATTGTGGACGGCATCCTTGCAGGTGTTGGCTCAGTGCTCTCTTTCCTGCCATTGATAGCACTCTTGTATCTGATGCTCAGTATCCTCGAGGACAGTGGTTATATGGCCCGGGTTGCTTTTGTCATGGACAGCTGGATGCGCCGGCTGGGCATTTCCGGGGCGGCAATTGTTCCCTTGATTATGGGCTTCGGTTGTTCAGTACCGGCCATTATGGCTACACGTACTCTTCCCAGCAAGCGGGATCGCCGTCTAACTATTTTTATGATTCCCTTTATGTCTTGCTCAGCCAAGGTTCCTATCTACGGTGCGATAGCTTCCGTATTCTTCCCGAATCATGCAGGTCTGGCCATGGTGCTCCTATATTTGTTGGGGATTTATCTGGCTGTTTTACTGGGACTTAGTCTGCGCCAGCGTCCTGAAACCAGTGGGGCTTCCCCCTTTATCATGGAGCTGCCGCCCTACCGTTTTCCTTCCTTCATCTCAGTCGGCAGAAATCTTTGGGATAAGATCAGTGATTTCCTCCGCAGAGCATTTACGGTGATTCTGGCTGTTACGGTCATCATCTGGTTCCTCAGCAGTTTCGACCGGCATCTGGATTTTGTTTCCTCCTCAGACGACAGTCTGCTCGCCTGGTTGGGAGCAGGCATAGCTCCTGTTTTCAAACCTCTGGGTCTTAGTGACTGGCGGATTCCGGCTGCTCTTATCTCCGGCTTTACAGCTAAAGAAGCTGTTATCTCAACCCTGGCTGTGATGAGCGGAGCGACTGTAGAAACACTGGGACCGACTCTGGCATCCATGTTTACAACACCATCCGCTATTGCATTTTTAGTATATGTTTTGGTTTATACTCCCTGCGCAGCGGCTGTAACAGCTGCAAGAAATGAGTTCGGCAATTGGCGGGACACCGGAATTATGATTGTTTTCCAATTGTTGGCGGCCTGGTTAGCGGCTCTCATCGCATACCGCATTGCCTTGCTGTGGGGAGTATCTTTGATTGCCTCAATTATTATAGTAGTCATGCTTTTATTGTTGCCGGTAGTCTTACACTATCGGGCCAAGCACAGGGAATCCCGGAAGCAGGCAGAATAGTTCCTATTCAGAAGAATGGCAGGTAAAAGCCTGTCGCTAAGTGAATGTCATGAGCGGAAATCAAACAATACATTATCCCCAGGATGAGGTGCATACCTTTCTCTTGCCGGTAACAGTTTCCTGTTCATATAATGCCTGTGCCTTTTGCTCCATGTACGCCGGTGAAAAATTCAGTCCGGTAAATCTGTCTAACATTGAGTCAGAGTTAAAGCATGGCGATACCTACACTGAAAGAGTGTTTTTGACCGGAGCGGATCCCTTGCAAATCGGTTTTGAAAAGATGAATCTTTTGCTCGATCTGATCCACCTATATCTGCCATATTGCGGCTGTGTCGCTTCCTACGCTTCGATCAGGAGTATTTCTCAGTATTCAGCAGAGGAGCTTTCTATCCTTCATAAAAAAGGACTGTGGGATCTCTACATTGGTTTTGAAACGGGCAGTGACGAAGTTCTCAAATTGATGAACAAAGGACATACAGTCTCTGATGCCATAAGTCAGGCGAGGAAGCTGAATGAAGCTGATTTGTCTTTCAATACCATCGTTATATATGGTATAGGAGGGCAGGGCAGATCAGTAGAGAACGCAGTGGCTACTGCAGAAATGATCATGCAGTTCAGGACCAGAAGGATAATCACCATGAACCTGACGGTTTTCCCCGGAACCAAGCTGAAGGAAATGGTTGAAAGCGGAGACTTCATAGCTGCGCCCAACAGGGAAAGACTGATTGAAGTGAAGACGCTCCTGGAAAATCTGGATCCGACCACTCCCACAGTTTTTGATACCACTCATCCGACTAATATTCTCAAGATTAAAGGAATGCTGCCACAAGATAAGGAAAGATTACTTGCAGAAGTGAGAAAGAGATTACACTAGCAGCGAATTGTATTATGGAATTATCTGTAAACATCCTTTCTATGCCCGACATGGATGTTAGTAATAACAAAGATATCCTCTTCTACGATGGAAATAATCCGATAATCTCCCACTCGAAAACGAATATAATCTTTTAATTCTCCTTTTAAAGTTTTCCCGGGTGTTGATGGAAAATCTACATTCAGGAGATGTTTTTCAATCCATTTCAAGATTTGTTTTTTAACAGCACTGTCCAACTTAATAAAATCTTTTTCAAAACTTTCGGTGAACTCAACTCGATATCTAGCCATAGAGATTCATCATCTCTTCGAAACTAATTGTTTTTTTACCATTTTCAAGCCATTCTTCGTAGGCCTGATCAGCCACCATAATATCGTAGTCGTCTTCCAATTTATCCATTATCGCAGTACGAATAAATTCCGCCTTTGAAATTCCCTTGGCTCTTATGTATTTTTCAAGCGCTTCATTAACCTTGTCGTCCAGACGCAAAGAGATAGGTGAGCTCATGACAATCACTCCTTGTAGTTAAGATTAACTACATTGTGCCATAAACTTCATTGTTTTACAATTTAAGGAGTACACAAAAACAGGCCTGTCAAATTAATCTTTTGCAAGAATAATTTGACAAGAATAAGTTAATAGCTTAGGTGTCTGGCACCGAAGCCTGGTGCCGAAGCCTGCCGAAACCTGCGGTATTAAGGACGGATGTAATAGTATCCTTCTGCTTGTTTATGTATGATTTCAACTACACCTGAGGGAACAACCCGTACATGTTCCGGCAGCAGTTCAGTCTCTATCTCCCAGGCTCTCAAGGCGTTGCCGCAGGCAACAAAGTCTACTTTGCCAATCAGTTCTTCCGGTAGTTCCTCGTCTCCTACATAGTAGGTAACAGCCTCTGCGTAGGCGACAACTTCAACCTTTGCTTCCGCCTCCACTGCCAAAAAGTTCTTGACGTTTGAGAGGAGTAGAGGCCATTTGTTTAACTCATCAATGTGAAATACTACTTGCATAATACTTTCTCCTTTATCCTGCTTATTTCGCCATTATGAAGATTTCCGCCATGTCATCCTGGTCCAGCCGTTTGAAAGCGCCGATAGTGCAACGACCCATTAAGCAGCATTTATAGGATAATTCTTCAATCTGTTCTTCAGTCAGGTCATAACCCAAATCACTAATGCTGGTCGGCATACCAAGGCTTATGAAAAATTCTTCCAGCTTTCTGATGCCTGCCAGGGCTGTCGTTTCCTGATCCCGGAAATCATTGGTGACTCCCATCACATTGACGGCAAATTGTGCAAAGCGGTTGACATCTTCCTTATAAACATAACGTGCCCAGCTTCCCCAGACTGCAGCCAGTCCGGCTCCGTGAGCTACATCAAACATGCCGCCCAGCTCATGCTCAAGCTTGTGGGTCGACCAGTCTTCTTCATCGATACCTGCACTCAGTAGTCCGTTGTGAGAAACACAGCCGGCCCACATAATCTGGGCTCTGGCGTTGTAATCTTCGGGGTTTTCCATGGCCACGGGACCATACTCCAGCATAGTACGGAGGAGTGCTTCTGAAAGTACGTCGGTAAGCCGGCTGTCGCCGGTGAGGTTAAAGTAGCGCTCCATGGTATGCATCATAATGTCAACAATGCCACAGGCCGTCTGATAATCCGGCAGGCTGTAAGTCAGTTCAGGATTCAATATGGAGAAAACAGGGCGACCCAGATCATTACCGTAACCGCGTTTCAGCCAACCTTCTTCAAGTGTCATTACAGAGGACTTGCTCATTTCACTGCCGGTTGCCGCCAGGGTTAGAACAGTACCTACAGGCAGGGCGTCCGTCGCTTCCGCCCGGTAGTCATAAAAATCCCAGACATCACCGTCATATACTGTTCCGTATGCAATACATTTAGCTGAGTCGATAACTGAGCCTCCACCAACGGGGAGAATAAAGTCGACGCCTTCTTTCCGGCACAGTTCAATACCCTCATAGGCCAGGCTCATGCGGGGATTGGGAACCACACCGCCAAGCTCAACGAATTCAATGCCGGCTTCCTTCAATGATTCTCTGACACGGTCGAGCAGGCCTGAACGCTGGGCACTTTCACCTCCATAATGAAGCAGCACTTTTGTCGCTCCGGCGTCTTTGACCAACTGTCCGACTTCCTTTTCAGTGTCTTTGCCAAAAACGATTTTAGTCGGTGTGTAGTAGGTAAAATTCTTCATAATGAGTCCCTTTCATTTTTAGAAAAATATAAGTCTTTTTGTAAGAATATCATTTGACAAGCAAATCCAAAATCTCTTCTGCTTTTTCAACAATATAATCTGCACCTGCTGCCATGAGTTCCTCTCTGGAGCGAAAACCCCAGCTGACACCACAGGCTGTTATTCCTGCGTTCCTTGCTGTCAGCATATCAACATTGCTGTCGCCTACAAATAAAATATCATTATCATCCAATCCCAAAGATTCTGCTATGGCCATGGCTGAAGCCGGATCCGGCTTCAGCGGGTAATCTTCGCCGGCACCGAGTATACAGTCAAAGATACCGGGGAAGAAGCTTAGAACCAGCTCCTCAGAATATTCCTGAACTTTGTTGGACAAAACCGCCAGCTTTATGTCTTGTTTTTGCAAGGAGACCAGCAGCTCCGGAATACCGGGATATGGGGCCAATTTATAGTAGAGGTTTTGATCATAGGTCTTGTGATACTGCTCCAATGCTTTAGCATGCTGGGTTTCCCTGTATGCATCCGGCAGCATCTGCCATACAAGATTTGAGATACCTTTTCCGACCATCAGCCTGTAGGCATCCTGGTCATGAGTTGGATGGCCCAAAGCCTCCAGGACGGTATTGCACGCGTAAGCCAAACTGGGCAGGGTGTCCAGAAGGGTGCCGTCCAGATCAAAAATTACTGCTTTATACATATTCACTCCCCTTGTTTATTCTGATATATAGCCTATCTTAAACGGGTAAGTTTTTGGGAACAAATGCACAGTTCATAATAAAACGAAAAAGACCGGCTTTAACCGGTCTTTTTCGTGCGCTATTATTATCAATTTTACTTAGATTACTTTATAAGTGTAAGTTTACCGATGACAGGCAGCGGTTTGGCCTTTCCCTGCAGAGCATTCACTATACCGAGTACAGCCAAGGCGGCAACTCCGATATAGAAGACTGTGTAGAGAATGGAACTTAAGAAGAGCATACGCCAGCTAATCACCATGAAAAGAGCAGAAAGTATTGAGATTACAATGCCACCTGCAATTGAAGTCAGCAAGAGTAATAGTCCCTGATTAGCATGGAATTTGCCATACCTTGTTACAGGTTGTACTACTAAAGGCAGGAAGAAAAGTATTCCCAAATAAGCAAGAGCGGAAATAACTTTGCTTTGCTCGATCTCTTCCGGTGAATAAGTTACCGGCTGACCGGGCTGTTGTTGATACTGCTGTTGCTGTTGATACTGAGGCGGTTGCTGCTGTTGCTGATACTGAGGCGGTTGTTGGTACTGCTGTTGCTGTTGATATTGAGGCGGTTGCTGATACTGCGGCTGCTGATATTGCGGCGGCTGCTGTTGTTGTTGATATTGTTCTTGCGGCTGTTGCGGCTGATATTGTTCTTGCGGCTGCTGTTGTTGCTGATTCTGTTCTTGATTAGGATCATAGTTTGTCATGTTCAACACCTCTTTTCCGGTGAATTAACGTCTGCCAACCTGTGTCGATTATTACGACGTTAGATTAAGAATATTCCTTAGTACTAATAATTTCAACAGGAATAGCGATAAATATCAATATATGTTTAAAATGTTACGAATGGCAAAGATTGATTTCTTATGTAAAACAGACCGATTATTAAGGTACAACCTTTATTGCGTTAAGGGCTATAATGAATTTTGAAAGAAAAGAACAAAAAGAAAATTAAATAAGCAAATCTCATAATTACATGGAGGCATATAATGAATTATAGCTACGTACACACAAATTTCAATGTCTTTGATTTGGATAAATCTTTGGCCTTTTATAAAGAAGCCCTGGGGCTTGAAGAAGCGCGTCGCAAAGAGGCGAAAGACGGTTCATTCATTATTGTCTACCTCAAGGATAAAGGTGGAAGAGGAGAGCTGGAACTGACCTGGCTGAGAGATCGTGATAAACCATATGATCTTGGTGACGAAGAATTCCACATCTGCTATACGACCGACGATTATAATGCCAGTCTTAAACATCATCAGGAAATGGGTGTTGTCGAGTTTATTAACGAGGAGATGGGTATATATTTTATTTTGGATCCTGACGGTTACTGGGTAGAAATAGTCCCTGCAAGAGATCGCTAGTGAATAAAGGCGTAAACAGTAGCTATTGAATAGATTGAACTGTGATAGAATAATCTCGCGCCGTTGAGGTGTTTAATTTGTCAATCCATTTATAGGAGGCCTCACTTGGAAAAATTAAAGCTTTACGGTTTCAATAACCTGACGAAAACACTCAGCTTTAACATTTACGATGTTTGCTATACCAGCAGTGAGCGTGAACAGCGAGAATATATTGAGTATATAGATGAGCAATACAACTCGGAACGCCTGACCGGAATTCTTTGCCAGGTAACAGATTTAATCGGTGCCCATATTTTGAATATTTCTAAACAGGACTATGACCCCCAGGGGGCCTCAGTTAACTTCCTGATTGCTGACCAGACTCTTGGAAACACTGAGATCGACAGTACCAATAACCGTGGTATTGATCCGGCAACAGGGGAGACCATACATGCTCATCTGGACAAAAGTCATGTTACCGTCCATACCTTTCCCGAGTCGCATCCTAACGCCGCGATATCAACCTTCCGGGTCGACATCGATGTGCAGACCTGTGGGACGGTTTCACCCTTGTCCACTCTGGACTATCTGATTTCCAGTTTTGATTCCGATATCATTTCCATTGACTACCGGGTACGGGGCTTTACACGTGATACTGAAGGCAAAAAACACTACATGGACCATCCGATCACATCAATCCAGGATTACATTGATGACAGTACTCTTGACACTTATGATGCAGTTGATCTGAATATTTATCAGTCGAATCTGTTTCATACACGCTTGATTTTAAAAGAGCTTGAACTACAGAATTATCTTTTTAATATTGATATAAAAGAGCTTAGTTCGCGCCAGCGTCTCGAGATCAGAGAAGCCTTACAGCGCGAAATGATTGAGATTTTCAGCGGCACTAATATCTATGAATGATAAAGACGGCATACCTTTCAATAAGTTGGACCAAAATAAGGCTCCACTGCTTCAGGCTTTAACTGAATATCGCAAGATGCGCATGGTCTCTTTTGATGTGCCCGGACATAAACAGGGGAGGGGCAACGAGGAGCTGACACGTTTTCTGGGCAAAGACTGCCTTTCCGTAGATGTTAACTCCATGAAAATGTTGGATAACCTGATTCACCCGACAGGTGTCATACTGGAAGCTGAACAACTGGCTGCGGATGCCTTCGGCGCTGATAAGTGCTTTTTTATGGTCAATGGCACTACTTCGGCAGTTCAGGCCATGATCATGTCCACCTGTCTTCCGGGTGATAAAATCATCATGCCTCGCAATGTTCATAGGAGTGCGGTAAATGCTCTGGTCCTGACACGGGCTCTTCCCGTTTATGTGAATCCTTCTCTGGATCTGGAGTTAGGGATACCGCTGGGCATGAGTGTCGACGATGTGCGTCAGGCGATTAAGGAAAACCCGGATGCTAAAGCAGTCTTGTTGAACAATCCTACCTATTATGGTGTTTGTCCCAATATTAGAGAAATTGTGCGTCTGGCGCATGGTGCCGGTATGAGGGTGCTGGTAGATGAAGCGCATGGAACCCACTTTTATTTCTCCGACGACCTGCCTGCATCAGCTATGGAAGCAGGGGCTGATATGGCAGCGGTGTCTTTGCATAAGACGGGCGGTTCTCTTACACAGAGTTCACTCTTGCTTCTGGGACCAGAAATGCGGGAAGAAGCCGGCTATGTGCACCAGATTATTAATCTGACGCAGACGACGAGTGCTTCTTATTTGCTCTTGTCCTCTCTTGACATAACCCGGCGCAATCTGGCTTTGCGTGGTAAGGAGACCTATAAGCGGGTCATTGATTATGCTGATTACGCGCGTTGTGAAATCAATGAATTGGAGGGCTATTACGCTTTCGGAGCTGAACGCTGTGATGGCGACGCTTTTTATGCCTTTGATTCCTGCAAGCTGCCGGTGCATACACGAGCCATGGGTCTGAGCGGTTTTGAAGTTTATGACATCCTGAGGGATGATTATAGTATTCAGGTAGAGTTTGGTGATATGGGAAATTTCCTGGCCATACTTTCAGTCGGAGACCGGTCAGTCGCGATCGAGCGACTGATTGCAGCTCTGGGTGATATAAATACTCGTTTTGCCTCGCTGCCTGAGGGTATGCTGGTGAATGAGTATATCGAGCCGATCCTGGCGATGGCACCGACTGAAGCTTTTTATGCGAATTATGTGCGCATGCCCTTAGAAGAGTGCAAAGGCAGGATCTCAACAGAATCAATCATGTGCTACCCACCCGGCATCCCGATTCTGGCTCCAGGCGAACTAGTGACGGATGAAGTTTTAACTTATATCAGACAGGCCAAGGAGCATGGCAGCCAAATGACAGGAACTGAAGACCCGACAGTTGAACAGCTTTGTGTAGTGAAATGAGTTTTAGGGAGAAGTCAGATGGAACTGTGGTTCGAAGAACATAATACTGATGATGCGTATTTCGCTTTGCGGGTGAAAAAGCAACTTTTTTCACAAAAATCGGATTTTCAACAAATTGATATTTACGATACATATGAGTTTGGCCTCATTCTCGTTATGGATGGAGCGATTATGCTCACGGAAAAAGACGAGTTCATTTACCATGAGATGATCGTGCACGTTGCGATGGCCGTTCACCCTGACGTTAAAAAGGTGCTGCTGATCGGTGGTGGTGATGGCGGTGCTCTTCGAGAGCTTTGCTCTTATCCGGGCATTGAACAGATCGAGATGGTGGAGATTGATCCGCTGGTTGTGGATGTAGCTAAAGAGTATCTGCCTGAAGTAGCGTCAGCTTTTTCCGACCCGCGTCTCAATCTGATTTTTGCTGATGGTTTGCGTTATGTGCGTCATCTCAAACGGAGCTATGATCTGATGATTATTGATTCCACTGATCCCTTCGGCCCGGGTGAAAGTCTTTTTACCAGAGAGTTCTACGGTAATTGCAGCAAGGGATTGCGTGAAGGTGGCATTCTGATTAATCAGCACGAGAGTCCATACTATAAGAATGACGCACAGGAGGCGCATTCTATTTTCAAGAAAACAAATCAGATATTCTCAACGGCGAAAGTGTATCAGGCTCATATTCCTACCTATCCATCAGGTCACTGGCTCTTCGGTTTCATGTCGGACAGCCTTGATCCGATTGCGGACCATGATCCGAATCGTTGGGAAAGTTTAAACATTAAAACGCGCTATTACAATTCCGATTTACATAAAGGTGCTTTTTCGCTGCCGACTTATGTAAAAGAACTACTGACAGAAGGTAAGCTCATAGATGAGTGAGGAGTGAAGATATGAGTGTCTTTGGCCATTTGTCCTTGCAGGAGCGACCCGCGCTTTTACGCTTCTGTGGCTATACAGCTACAGAAGCGGAAGCAGATATAGTTGTTTTTGGTGCTCCTTTTGACTCAAGCAGCTCATTTCGTCCCGGTTCACGTTTTGCACCTGCAGAGATGCGACGTGATTCTTGGGGATTGGAAAGCTGGAGCCCTACGTTGAAACGTGATTTGGAAGATCATAAGGTGTATGATGCCGGCGATCTGGAATTACCTTTCGGCTCGACTGAGGAGGCACTTCGCCTTGTGCGTCAAAGCTGTTCAGCCATTACGAAAGCCGGAAAAACACCGATTATGATTGGTGGTGAGCATACATTATCTCTGGGAGCTGTTGAAGCTCTCTTGGAATACTATCCTGATTTACATCTGCTGCATTTTGATGCGCACACGGACCTGCGGACAGATTATCTCGGAGTCCGGAATTCACATGCTTCAGTAATCAGGCGCATCTACGAATTACTGGGTGACAAACGCATTCATTCTCTGGGGATCCGTTCGGGCCTGGCTGAAGAATTCGCTTTTGCCGAAGAAAAACTTGACTTTCATCCCTTTGATTTAGGCGGAATTGAGGACGCAGTGAGAAAGATAGGAACTGCTCCTCTTTATATTTCTCTGGATCTGGATGTACTTGATCCTTCAGTATTTCCCGGGACCGGGACTGCAGAGCCGGGTGGTGTCACATATCAGGAAATGGCAGCAGCTCTCTACCGGCTGGAGGCTTTGAATATAGTCGGATGTGACATTATGGAGTTGGCCCCTTCGCTCGATCCTTCCGGAGCCTCTACTGCTGTAGCTGTTAAACTGTTGCGGGAGATGATTCTCTTGCTCTAGGTTTTTTTAACATGTGTAAGGGGAATAAGCAGATCGTTTTCGTTCGACATGACTTCGGCTTTTTGCATTAGAATATATATATCTGACTTCTTTGAGAATAAAGCTTAACAAACTAGAAGACTTAGGAGGATTTTTGATGAGTAGAGCAATGATTATCGGTGCCGGCGGTGTAGCCAGGGTTTGTGCGTACAAATGTGTTGAGAACAGTGACGTTTTTAGCCATTTGATGATAGCCAGCAGGACCAAGTCTAAATGTGACCAGCTAAAAGCTGAATTGGACGGACGCGGAACTGAGATTGAAACAGCTCAGGTTGATGCGGATAATGTCCCGGAACTGGTTGAACTGATTAATCAATATAAACCGGAGCTGGTGATAAATCTGGCCCTGCCTTATCAGGATCTGACGATTATGGATGCCTGTCTGGAGACGGGTGTCAATTATTTGGACACTGCTAACTATGAACCGCTCGATACAGCTAAGTTTGAGTACAAATGGCAATGGGCCTACCGTGATCGCTTTAGAGAGGCCGGGCTCACAGCTATTTTAGGATCAGGCTTTGATCCCGGTGTAACCGGAGTTTATTCAGCCTATGCTCTAAAACACGAGTTTGACGAGATTCATGAGATCGACATTTTGGATTGCAATGGCGGAGATCACGGCTATCCTTTCGCGACAAATTTTAATCCCGAGATTAATATTCGTGAGGTAACGGCTAACGGACGTTATTGGGAAGACGGTGAGTTTATCGAGACGGAACCGCTGGAAATTAAACGCAGTTACTATTTTGAAGAAGTGGGCGAGCGTGACATGTACCTGCTTTATCATGAAGAACTGGAGTCTCTGGCTGAAAATATTACGGGCATTAAGAGAATGCGCTTCTTTATGACTTTCGGTGAAAGCTATCTGACACATCTTAGATGTCTGGAGAATGTCGGCATGACTTCAATTGAGCCTATCGACTTCGAAGGTCAGCAGATCGTTCCGCTTCAATTTCTGAAGGCCGTCTTGCCTGATCCAGCATCATTAGGTCCGCGGACACATGGCAAAACCAACATCAGCTGTATTTTCCAGGGTGTGAAAGACGGCAAAGAGAAGGTATACCGTCTCTATAATATTTCAGACCATCAGGAAGCTTATAAGGAAACAGGTGCCCAGGCTGTATCATACACAACAGGAGTGCCCGCTATGATCGGTGCATCTCTGGTTTTACAGGGGCAATGGCGTAAGCCCGGTGTCTTTAATGTTGAAGAGCTCGATCCGGACCCATTCATGGAAGCAATGAATAAGTTCGGCCTGCCTTATGTTGAAGACCGGAATCCGACTTTAGTTCCTTAAAGCAGTACTGAATTCCCGGAAGAATTGTTTTTGCGGGCCGGGAGCTATTCCTGGCCCGATTTTATGAAAAAATAACAAATGAACTACAGGTAGAAGAATGAAAGTAAACAATGTAATCCCGTATGGACATGATGATGATATCCTCGATCCGCGCAAACTGTTCAAAGAACTGAACCGGCCGGCAGCTGCTGACTTGCCCTTGTTTGATGTTCCCACGCCTTATTATTTGATTGATTTGCGTGCACTAGAAGATAACTTGCGTCTCTTAAGCGCAATCATGGATGCAGCTGATTGCAAGATTTTACTGGCGCAGAAGGCTTTTTCCTGTTATCCACTCTACCCGCTGATTGGTGAATATCTTAGCGGGACTGCCGCCTCAGGTCTTCATGAAGCTATTCTTGGCCGTGAAGAAATGGGTGAGGACAGCGAAGTGCACGTTTATTCACCTGCTTTCAAAGACTCTGAATTTGAAAAGTTGTTGGGAGTTGCGGACAAGATTATTTTTAACAGCTTCGGGCAGTGGAACAAATACCGCGACCGTCTGTTGGAGCACAATCTCTGCGGAGACAGGCAAGTCTCCCCCGGCCTGCGGATCAATCCGGGATATTCAGAGGTTGAGCATGAAATATATAACCCTGCAGCACCTAGCTCACGTTTGGGTATTTCAGCCGAGCAGTTTAAGGCCGGTATGAAAGACGGACTACTTGAAGGTATTGAAGGCATCCACTTTCACTCACTCTGTGAACAAAATGCCGATGCTCTGGTCAATACACTGGACGCGATTGAAGAAAACTTCGGCGCTCTCCCAAAAGGTCTGCAATGGGTTAACCTCGGGGGCGGACATCATATAACGCGAGCGGATTACGATGTCAAAAGTTTGCTCACCAGCATAAAGCGAGTGCAGGAGGCGACCGGGGCTGAGGTTTTCCTTGAGCCCGGTGAAGCGATCGCCCTGGATGCAGGCTTCTTGATTGCAGAAGTGCTGGACCTGGTTAAAAACGTTAAGACTACCGCTATTTTAGATACATCAGCCGCCTGTCACATGCCTGACGTTCTGGAAATGCCTTATACGCCGAAGTGTTTCCTCGCACAGGAGATGAGTCGCAGCGGCGCTTTTCGCAGACATGAGGCTGCAGCTGCCGGTGAACTTCCTTACGAAATACGTTTTGCGGGACCAACTTGTCTGGCGGGAGATATTATCGGTGATTATTCTTTTGCCGTACCCCCGCTGCCAGGTGACAGAATAGTCTTTCTGGATATGGCTATTTATACCATGGTAAAGAACAATACATTTAATGGCATGCCTCTGCCGGCGATCGGAGTGTATCCTGAAGATAAGTCACTAAGGACACTGAAGAGTTTTTCCTATGAAGATTTCAAAGGCAGATTAGGCTAAGGAGTTTATCTTCGGATGCGAATTCGTAATGTTAGTTTAACTGAAGGCAGTATTTGGAAGCAATTATTGATATTTGCCATGCCTCTGATGCTGAGCAACTTCTTGCAGCAGCTCTACAATACTGCAGACCTCCTGATCGTCGGCAGATTTGCCGGCACTCAGGCTCAGGCTGCTGTAGGTGCGACCGGAGCCCTTGCCAATATGCTGGTGGGTTTTTTTGTCGGTCTGGCTACCGGTTGTGCTGTTGTGGTGGCGCAAATGTACGGAGCAGAAGATGATGACGGGCTCTACCGCATGGTGCATTCAGCGATGTCGATTGCTCTGGTTTCAGGCTTGGTTTTATCCATCGGGGGCTTCCTTTTTTCCACACCTCTTTTGCGTGCGATGGATACACCTTCGGATATTTTGCCGGAAGCAAGCAGCTATTTGAAAATATTCTTTATCGGTTCCATCCCTTCATTGCTTTATAACATGGGTGCGGGAATCCTCCGCTCGGTAGGTGACTCTAAAAGGCCGTTTTATTTCCTTGCGGTTAGTTCAATAACTAATATTCTACTTGACTTGCTTTTTGTCGGGGCCTTTAAATGGGGGGTACAGGGAGCTGCCTGGGCAACTATTATTTCTCAGGTTTTGGCAGCTGTTCTGGTCCTGCTCAGTTTAAGCAGAACCACAGGCAGCTACCGGCTCTATCTGCGCGATATCGCCTTTCATGGTCCTGTCGGTATGCGCGCACTAAAGATTGGTGTGCCTGCCGGCTTTCAGAGTGTTCTGATATCCGGATCCAATGTAATCATTCAAACAGCTGTTAACGGCTTCGGTACCTTAGCTGTGGCAGGATTTGCCTCAGCCGGACGTATTGACGGTTTTGTCTGGGTGTCTTTGAATGCTATAGCCTTGGCGATGATGACATTCATGGGACAGAATGTGGGAGCAGGTCAGATTGAAAGAGCAAGAAAGGGTCTGCGTCAGGCAGTCATTCTGGTCATAATGATCTCCGGAGGTATCGGCGCATTTATTCTTATCTTATCAAAGCCACTGGCTGCACTGTTCAACCCGGATCCGCAAGTTAACCAATACACAAGACAAGTGATGTTATATATTTTAAGTATTTATTGGCTCTTCGGAATCAACGAAGTGTTTGGAGGAGCCCTTAGGGGAGTAGGCCGCTCAGTAGTCCCGATGATGGTGACTCTGATCTGCATGTCGGGTTTCCGTGTGCTTTGGGTTTATGGCATACTGCCTTTTAAACACACATTTGATTTCATGCTCTTAGCTTATCCGTTGTCATGGATCATTACCTTTCTCGCTTATATCATATATATGAAGAAGGTGGAATGGATGCCGGTGGCGGAGAAGATTGAAGGATATGAAGAGACGTAGAATATAAAAGCCGATGTTTAAAGGAGTAGTTTACATATGGAAAGACAAGAAGATATATCTGTTTTAAAAAAAGAATATCGCGATAAGGGAAAGCAAGTGCGGGCAGCCCTGTCCGCTGAAGAACGTGCTGAAAAGTCTAAAGCGATTGAGCGTCGGCTCTTTCAGTGGGAGCCCTTTATGATTGCAGAAAATGCCAGTGTTTTTATGAGCTTCCGCGATGAAGTGGAAACACGTCATTTGATTGATATGATGCGGGTTATGGGCAAGCGCGTCTATGTTCCTATTGTCGACAAAGAAAGTAACGATTTGCTCCTGTCACTTTTTCATAATTATGATGAACTGGTAGAGTCTGATTTCGGCATTCTCGAACCGCGTATAAACCCTTCCCGTATTAAAGAAGTGGATGTGTTGGACTTTATTCTGGTTCCGGGGCTTTTGTTCAGCCGGGATGGATATCGTATAGGTTTTGGCGGTGGTTATTATGATCGTTTATTGTCAAAGTTAAGCCCTGATGTACCACGGGTCGGTATCTGCTTCGAAGAACAGCTAGTTGACTTCGTTCCGTCTGAAACATATGACCAAGCCTTGGACGCAGTTGTTACAGACTGTAATATTTATTTGTTCAAAGAGTTTTAAAAGCAAACTTGAGAATATTTATTTTCCTGTAGTGAAAGGAGAATATTATGGAAGATAGAGAATACATTAAAAGCGAATTAAACAAACGTTTGGAAGCATTTCGTTTTTTTGAGTTAAAAAACAGAAAAGAAACCGGTGACCGTTTCCTCTTACCCTGGATATACTCGCATATGTTTGGCGTCGGCAGGCAAAGTCGCGGCAACAGCATGCGAGCAGCGAAAGAGCTTAATCTGTTTTTCAATCAAAAAGAATTGCTTGAGATTGAGCAGGATGCCGGAGATATCTGGACAGAATTGATTGATAAGCACCTACGGGATTCTGCACTGATGTATTTGAAAATCAGCAAGTCTGATCCAAATTTTGGCCGCAAATTCCTGGGGCTGATACGCATGACGGATGATGAGAAGGATAATAAAATCTATAAAGATGTCTACGATGGAATGATTACTTTGTTATTTGGCTTGCCGAATTTTCCTTATCGTGATCTGATGGTAAGAGCACTTGACGAGTCTTACCTGACTGTTTATCCAGAACAACAAGACGAGGTGGATCAGTGGCTTCGAACACTTCAAGATCCCTCCATGCGTGAGATATTTCGTCGCTAAGCATAATGTCTGTAAGAGCATGGACGTTGTGGATAACGGACTGAGATTCTATTGCTGATAAAAGCGGAGCCAGAGGCAGATGTAGTAGATTCATCACCTGAATAGTGCGTTTTATATTAGCGAGCGCGTTGCCAGCCTCAATGGAAGATATGGCGGACATTCCCAAGCCAAGGACAGAGGAGATCCGACCTTGAGTAAGACCAAGATCTTTTCGTCTGGCACGGATGATATGACTTAGCCACAAGGCAGTCATATCAATATTGTTGGGGTAGACTAAAGTCTCACCGGTATCAACTGAATCAAGGAGATCAAAACTCATCTTGCTACCATCCCGATTTGTTTTTATCTATCATATCATGAGCTTAATATAAACATTTCGAACTAGTCAAAATTCCACATATTTAAGAAAGTTGGTTTTATGTCTTTAAAAAGTTTCTATGGTAATGAGAATTATAGGCGGGCATACTTGGTCGCTGCAGCCCTCCCGGGCGAAGAGGACAGCATGGATCGCTCTTTAGACGAGCTGGAAGATCTGGCAAATACATGTGGTTTTGATGTCGTTGCCAGAGTCACGCAAAACGTGAAAAGCATAAGCGGCAGCAGCTACATCGGCTCGGGAAAACTGGCTGAAATCAGTGAGATGGCAGAGAATGCGGATGTGGATCATTTGATTTTTAATGCTGAGTTGTCAGCAGCCCAGTTTCGCAATATAGCTAAGGAGACTTCGGCGGCTGTACACGATCGAACCGGTGTTATCCTGGAAATTTTCTCTGATCATGCTCGTACAGACGAAGGAAAAATCCAGGTTGAACTGGCCCGTTTGCGCTATAGATTGACCAGGTTGGCCGGCAAAGGAACGGAGTTGTCACGTCTTGGCGGCGGTATCGGTACGCGTGGTCCCGGTGAAACCAAGCTGGAACAGGACAGGCGTGTAATCCAGAGGCGCATGGGGCAACTGAAAAAAGAACTGGATCAGCTTGAGTTGAGGCGCAAGCACCAGCGGAGTTCGCGCCAACGTAAAGATGCCTTGGTCGCTGCAGTTGTCGGCTACACCAATGCCGGCAAATCTACGCTTATGAACAAGCTGTGCGGGACGGATATACCTGCAGAAAACCGGCTCTTTATGACGCTTGATCCAACAGCACGTAAACTGGAATTGCGTGATGGTATCAGTTATGTCCTGATCGATACAGTAGGTTTTATCCGTGAAATGCCTAAGCACCTGAAGCAGGCTTTTAAAGCTACCTTGGAAGAAGTAGTAGAAGCGGACCTGATCTTACATTTAACTGATGTGTCGGACAGGGAAGCGGCAATGCACCGGCAGGTTGTGGACGAGCAGTTGTCAGAGCTGGGGGCAGGTGCTATTGATACATTTTACATAGCAAATAAAATCGACAGTAAATCTGAAACAGCTTACCATGACCTTATGATGTCGTTACGACGTGATAAGCAAGAGCATATTTATGAAATATCCGCTTTGACCGGAGAAGGTTTACCTGAATTGATTGAAGCGATGGCTCTTTATGCCGAAGGCAGAATGCTCTCTTTCCTAGCGGAGATTCCTTATAGCTCGTCCGAGTTGGAAGCTTATGTTCGCGAATTCGGAGTAGTAGACAAGATTGAATACGAGAGTGACCATATCAGGATTGATGGCAAATTGCAGAAAAGCAGAATGGGTCCAATAGCTGCTTATGTGAAGGACTAGGGGAGGCGGTTTGCCTTCAGATTGGCCAGTTCGGGATCCTTCTCAGCCAGAGCTATAGCCTCTTTCGCATGCAGCCAGTCACTGACTGCAGCCATGATTTCATCTTTGGTCGCATAATCTCCGGCGTAGATGGGTTCGCCGAATTCTATTGTCAGAGGTTTTCGTTTCAACCGCCGCAAATGTATGGGATAGGGTACCGGCATGTATCTGGAAAAAATCTCATATGCTCCGTTTATATAAGCAGGAATAATCGGAATACCGGTCTTTTGAGCCAGATAGGCAGCTCCATTCATCATTTCACCGATTTTGCCGTCATGAGTCCGGGTTCCCTCGGGATGAATCATGACAATATCACCTGCTTCCAGCACTTTCTTGGCTGCTATCAGACCGCGGATAGGATTGCCATTACGATCAACCAGAATGGCCCTGCCTACCCGCAGCATGACTTTGCCGATAAGTCCGTAGTCATCCTCCAAATCCGCCCCGGCCATGCAGGAAAAAGTAGCGAAGTGTTTGCGGGGGACTCCGCCCATTAACCACAAACCGTCGAAAAAGGACTGGTGGTTGGCTGCGACAATATAATTACTATCTGCCGGCAGATTCTCCAGGCCCTTGTATCGCAAGCGAACGAGTATTTTGGTGAAAAACATGGCCAGATGATAAATTACCTTTCCCATCAGATTTCTTTCATACATAGTTATCTGCTTGGGGGCATCTTTTGTTTCCGATACAGCTTTTTTATCTACATGTTTCACTATTATTTCTCCGACCAATAAAGAAGTCGCGCAACAACTGAGCGCACTCTTCCCGCAATATTCCACCTGCCACTTCAACTTTATGGTTTGATGGCAAATCAAAAACGTTAGACACGGAACCCGCCATTCCTGATTTCGGATCATAGGCACCGAAAAAGAGACGTTTAATGCGTGCCTGCAAGATTGCTCCCGAGCACATCAGGCAGGGTTCCAGAGTTACGTACAAGTCTGCATCACAGAGACGCCAGGACTCAATTTTTTGGCAGGCGGTCTCAATAGCAAGAAGTTCAGCGTGACCGGTGGCCACTTGGGAATTCTCCCGATTATTTTTGCCCTCTGCCAAAATCACTCCATCATGAACTATAACACAGCCGACCGGAACTTCACCGGCAGCGGCAGCTTCACGTGCAAGCTCGATTGCCCGCTGCATAAAGATATGTGAAGGATTTTCTGTGCTCATAAATTGACTCCGAAAAACAATCAACTGACATATTCTCAAACAAGATTTCAAAGTTTACTGCAATGTTTCTGATAGAATGTGTTTCTGATATAATACACCAAGGATTAATAAATGCTTAGATATTGATGAGAGGAAAATAAATGGCCATAAAAGATGCACGCTGTGTAAACTGCGGCTCACTGATACAAGTTGATAATAAGGAAGACAAGTCACATTGCATGTTTTGCAATTGCGTATTCGAGACCGGCGAAGGAATGCGCGCACTGGAACATCCGGGGGACTTCGAATTTCCGAATGAAGAACAACCCGAATACGACGGACCGCTTGGACAACACAATAGAGCCAGAGCTATATCACCGGCACCTGCACAGGTACCTGCCCCACAACAACGCAAGAAGGAAAAACCTTTCGAGCCCAAAGTTAAGGAACTGCCTGCTCTTAAAATCCCTTCACGAATGAAGATGGTCATGATTGTTGTAACAGTGGTGTTACTAGGTGTACTGGCCGCTATTTTACTGCCGACTATTGCTGCACGCAACAGTCGCCACGAGACAATATCGACCAGATTTTTGCAGGAACTTGCTGACAAAAATATCGATGAAGAAAAGGTAAATATTCAAAATTTGAAAAGCGACTACGTGGTGGTGATTCTAGATGAAAAACCCACTGAAGAAGAAGCAGTTAGCATTTTCAACAAATATTGCGCAATTCGTGCGGATGTTATGAATCTTGATCAGAATTCTTTCGAAGATACGCACTCAGCGGTGACCATGAGAATTGCAACAACTAATGGCGGTATCGAAATAGTTGAGCCGGCAAGCGAAAGCGCCATCGGAAAAGATGCTTTGCGGGTCCTGCCCTAAGAATATCGCATTTTCAAACTTATGTTTTAAGTTTATTCACAAATGCTTAGCAGCTTGTACATTCATGCTGTGTATAATGCAATTAGTAATTAGGGTTAGTTATCCTTTTTTCATACTTTTCTCCTCCATTTGAGCGAGCAGATCCGGGAGTGGTGCCTCGGATCTGTTTTAGTTTGGAGAAATGTCGGTTTCAAACCGACTCATAAGAGTCGGCCAAGCCGGCTTTTTTTGTGTCTATTTCTATTGATTTGATAGATATTTACTGTATTTAGCAATCATTAAATGCTGTTTTGTGATAGAATTATTGAACAATTGTTAGTATAATCCTGACCAAATAATTCAGATTCTCTTTAACTTGCGTTAGCTGATTTAACGCCAACACAGTAGTCTTTACCAGAGAAGATCCGTTAGAAACGGGTCGAGAATAAGGCAGATCCGCCGGGAGGTAGAAGAGTGGATAAATGCAAACGATGTGGTGCTGATTTACCGGAGAATGCAAAATTTTGCACCAGCTGCGGAGAAAAAACCGAAACTGACATCCTAAATGCAAGTGCACAGAATGTGCCTCATACGCAAAACATACAGGGGAGCCCTTATCCGCCTCATGCACAAAACATACAGGGGAGTCCTTATCCGCCTCATGCACAAAACATACAGGGGAGTCCTTATCCGCCATATGCAGGAGCCATGCCTAACGGTCCTGCACCTGTATATGCTGCACAACAGCCTCCTCCAAAGAAGAAGCGCTGGTGGATTCCTGTTGTGATCATTGTAGTAGTGCTGGCGATACTCGCGGGCGTCTGGCTCGTTTTCGGCAACAGCATAAAGATGCTCTTCCTATCGGACAATCAGAAATGGCAGAAGGCTGAGAAGGCTGCCGGTCTGATTCCTGAAGATTCTTTACTCTACGAAATTAAAGCTGCATCAGGTGATATCCTCAACAAGTCCAAGGTCGGCTATGAGACAGATATCAGTTTCGATATTAAAGCGGATGCTTTGCCCGACGATGTAGCAGGAATACTTACAATATTGTCCGGCGTGCGCTTGAATGTGCTGACAAAAACTGACCTTAACGAGACTGAACCGCATTTTTATACAAAGATTGCATTGGCTAAGCGCGGTGAATCATCCGAGGCGCTCAGCGCAGAAATTTATGACGCGGGAGATTATCTGCTTTTCGCTCTTCCTGAGATCTTGTCCAAGCCTCTTGCTGTCAATAAAGACTTTTTAAGTGAATCCCTGGATGATTCCAGTGGCCTTTCCATCACGATTGATGACACTTTCAATTCGATGGGTGAGATGCGTAGTAGCCTGGGAACTTTCTTTGATGAGGATCTGGATCAGATCGTTGAAGAAATTAAAGAAATTTTCATCAAATATGCGGACGAAGCTGAACTCGTCAAGGGAGAGGAGCTTACTGTCGGCAGCGTCAGCCAGAAGCTCGACTATTACACGGTGACAGTCTCTGCTGAAAATACCCCCGCCATGATGAAAGAGATTTTGTTGCTTCTGCGAGATAATAAAGCTGTTAATGCACTGATTTCAGAGCTGAGCGCTATGGGCATCTCGCCTGATGACACATTTGATCCCACCCAGGAATATGCAGATGCAATTAATGACGCCATTTCTGATATCGAAGACTATCCGGAAGATTTCAAAATCGAGATCCAGCGCAAACTATATGTGGACAAGAAAAATAAGGCGCAGGGCGGTGAGCTCATCCTAAAGAATCTGGAGCTGGACGAAACCATAATTCTTACCTCACTCCATGTTATTGATGGCGGCAAGCATGCTCAGAAGTTGAAACTGGCCGACCCCTATGGAAGAACGGTTGAGTATTTGAGTGAATACACTCTGTCAAATAAGCTTTATACCGGTTCCTACACCATGACAAGCTCAGAAGTAGGCTACGGTATGGCGTTAGATTTGAGCGGGTCATTTAGCGATTTTGGCCTGAAAAAGGTTGACAATGTGCTCTATCCGGTGGGATCGCTGAGCCTTACTTATGACGATCCCAGTGGCTACACCGATCCTATATCTCTTAAGTACGAGGGTAAGGTTGAAGGTGGCAAACTCACCGCGAGCCTGAGTATTGATATCGATGCAGATGGTTCACCTATTACCCTTGCCTTAAATTTCAGCCTGAGATCACTGCCGGATTCTGAGCTTAAATTCAAAAATGAAATGCCGGCTGATTATATTGATTTATCTGACGAAGATGCTTTGATGGGACTTATGATGGATGAATCGATCATGACGAATCTAATGTCCGCCCTGGAGGATTTGGGTATTGATCTGAATTCTCTGATGGGATTTGATGACTTTGATGATGACTTTTAGCTTAAAGGTGCGCGGGCTCAGCAAAGCCTGGTCCGCGCACAAAATTCTGGAAGATATTTCCTTTGAGCAACCACAAGGCAGTATCTGCGGTATAGCCGGAGAGAACGGCGCCGGTAAAAGTACTTTGCTGAAAATCCTGGCTTCGGTCTTAGCACGGGACAGCGGTGATGTGTTTATTGAGGGTGACAGTTTTCGTGTGTCCCTGGATGATCTGAATGTCTGGCGGCAGCTGATAGCTTATGTACCCCAGGAATTGGCACTGGATGACCGTCTCACTGTAAGAGAAACATTATCATTCTGGACGGCTGCACGAGGAATGTCGGCCAGAGATCGAAAAGAGCAGATCAAGATGTCAGAGGCAGATCCTCTGATATCTGACTTTTTGGAAAAACCGATCAGAGAATGCTCCGGCGGCATGGCGCGACGTGTCAGTCTGATTGTCGGTCTCCTGGGTGATCCGCAGTTGATCCTGCTCGATGAACCTTTTGCCGGGGCAGATGATTACAGTCGAGAGTTGATGTTTGAGAGGCTGAACTTATTACGTTCCGGCGGCAAGGCGATCCTGGTAGCCGCACATGAAGGAGAGATTCTAAAGAGTCTGAGTGATCGGATTTTACACCTTCATGAAGGAAAAGTGAGAGATAATCTCCTTAACGACAAATAGGCGGAGTTCAAGTGAAGAAAAAACTCCCACATTCGCTCAGTTTTATGCGTAAAAGTCAACGTGCTTTCAGGGCCTTGATGAGACTGGAGCTGCGAGCCGCCCGGATGGCCCTGCTAATGGCGGTAGTTGCCTCAATTGCCTTATCAATTTTTATCGTAAACTTTGCCGGACAAGATAAAAAAGCGGAAGTGGAAAAGCTGCCGGTTTTGTCAGTAGCGGGCTCTATTGTGGATGAAGATGATTCAGCTCTGGGTCAGATTTTAGCTACTTATTTGGAAGATCTCCGTTATATTTCAGCCATATATTACGATACCATGGATCAGGCTTTTGAACGTTTGGAAGCAGATGAAACCATCGTCATACTGCGCCTGCCACCCACTCTCTTTGAGGAGACGAGAACCGGTTCACAGCGTGAACCGGTGGAGATGTGGCTTAATCCGAGGAAGCCTGCGGAATCGGGTCAGGCGAGCTTGCTGGTGCAGCAGTACGCCTCGGTTTTGGATTATTTATACGGAACAGTGTTCGGATATCAGAAGGTTTATGTCGGCCTCGGTGGCGATGAAAGCGCATCATGGGACGAGGCTACTAAGCACTCTATGAATGTTCTCGTAATGTATTTCGGTCGCTATCGTTATGCTCAAGTAGGAGATTTTCGCCCATTTAATGTACTGCTCCATACATATTCGGGCTTTTTGCTTATTTTCGCTTTGTTGCCGGCGATGGGTGTGCTCACTGCTACAGGTCGGCTGGCGGGATCTTCTTACGAAGACAGACTGCTACTGTCATGTGGTCCGTCTTCAATGATGGCCGCACGACTGGGCAGCGGATTATTATGGTGGCTGGTTTTACTGGGGCCGCTGCTTCTGGCACTGAGGCTGTAGGGTTTAATCACAGTGGTGTTTCCCATTGTTGTTATATTGCTCGCAGCATATTTCACGACAGCATTGATCATGCTGGCACTTGGACGCATCAAGGCTCCGGGTATCAGTGTCATGCTGACAGGCTGGCTCACTTTTTTGATTATGATTGTGTTGGGAGGCGTCATTTACCCAACTTCCATCTTTCCGCAATGG